>Ga0209348_1000085_pt1 | contig 58157 bp, 79 predicted proteins | sample ETNvirenome_2_30_FD_184065 | JGI IMG/M metagenome (GOLD analysis project Ga0209348, IMG submission 184065) | Marine viral communities from the Pacific Ocean - ETNP_2_30 (SPAdes) (version 2) | ecosystem: Environmental > Aquatic > Marine > Oceanic | place: Pacific Ocean | collected 2013-06-22 | reverse complement strand
TGTACGCATGTACGCATGTACGCATGTACGCACATGTGCGTGTACACACGTATGTGTGTACGTGTGCGTCTGCACACACATGCGTGAGGCAATATGATTTATTATGCGAGCATAGTAATTGATTGGTCGATCGATTTGTTATGCGTGCATAATATATGCATGCATAGTAAATGTTGATAAAATGACGAAATGTTCATAGAGGGCATTTAGAAGCGATTTAAGAGGCTTTAACATCTCGCTAGTATCATACCATTAAAAATCAGAGATATAAAAAAATCCAGTAATGACGGGGGCTGTAGAGCCGATATTCCGATATGTCTATCTGAAGCGACATATATTCTATTTCACTTACACATTAAGAGAAAGAGAATAGCATATGCCGAAGCGATACCTAATAAAAAACATAATAAATACTTGTTAATAAGAAATTAATTATAAGTACTTGATTTACAATGGATTACAAAGCAAAATAATGTCACACAAAAGTGTCACGCTACGTATAACTACTTAGTACCCCCTACGTATTACTACTTAGATCGGTCTATGTGTTTTCATGTAATCTTCAAACACCGACCAAAAAAGCCTTGTGAGAACGATTAAGTATTACGAGATTTGATTCCAGATGCAAACGAGCAACTGTTGAGATTTACAACGAGGCGACAAGCCATAGCGAATGAGATGAAAGGACATGGGGCATATGCCCACGCTACTAAAGAAATCACGTGATAGGATAACACGTTTCTAGTAACCCCTAGAGGGCGAAGCAAAAAGTTCCACTCCCCCTTCGAGGGTATTAATATCGGAACTGCGAGTACTAACCATACATAGCAGGTGGCTGACGACTAGCCGAACACAAGTCTTTAACTTGAGCAATTGCTGAAGGTAAAACCAAAGACGTTCGTGAGTCAATGTAACCGAAAACATCAAAATTTACATTTGTGTGCTAACACTTTAAACATAGTCCTTTGAGGGTAGGTGGGATTGTAAAACCCTTAAATGTAGATTAGGTCGGAACGGTTGGGAGTAGGGGTTCGATTCCCCTACCGACCACTAACCAATAAAAACAAACATCATGAAAAGATTAAACAAAAGAGAATTAGAAGCAAAATTACAAAGCGAATTATTTAATCGATTAAATGGTTTGTCTAAAGAAGAACGCACACTTGCAAGAGCCGAACTACTTATTAACCCTATCGAATGCACTTATTACAACTACTGCGATATGTACAAGGTTACCATAGTAGACTTTGCAAGAAACGGAAGACAAATTATTTTAAGTAATGGAAATAAATTAAACTATAATCCCAATTCTCAAAACCCAAAGTATAAAGGAAAGTACTGCGTTTTAATACTAAGAGAATCAGTAAACTATAGAAATTTAGAGAGATAAATTAATAACCAATGGGGGATGAAAGTCCCCCCCCCAATAAAAATAGAGATGAACAAGATAGAATTAACAAACGAAGAATTATCTTTTTTAGAGGATGTATTAAATCCAATGTTAGATAAATATGTAGAGGAATCTGAAGACTTTGTAGATGAAGAATACTATGCAGAAACAGAGATGAATTTAACCAATGACATATTAAGAAAATTAATAACCAATAAAAACAAATAATCATGAACGAAGCATTAAAAAATTTAGCAATAAAAATGGATGAGATATCTAAAAAGAAAAAGTTATCAATGGTATTCATAGATAGTATAGAGGAATTCTTTACCGTAACCCTACACGACTTGATTCAGATAGAGATGAATGGTCATCTATCCACATTGGATAAGATCGGTCATTCAATACACCACCAAGATTCAGAGGAATGGGATATGAAGATAGGTAATGACAAGGGTATCATAGGGCTGATGAGAATTATAAACGATTACGAATACAATAACCAATAAAAACAAATAATCATGGCAAGAGCAGAAAAAGTAATGAGTGTAGTAACAATGATAATCATATCAATTATGATAACATTGGTGGCATATAATTCCGTAGCACATGGAACGGACAAAGACGAATTAGTAATAACACATTAAAACAAATAGAAATGAATAAGATAGAACATGTATACCTACGTATCAATAAGAACTACGTAGCAACAGTAAGAGACTTAAATAGTCTTGCATCTTACCTGGATAAGGTAGGAGATATGGACGATAGCTTTGGAGAAATCTTAGAGGTATCAAATGTAGATGAATCATTCTTAAAAAAGCTATACAGAATCGTGGATAGATATAAGGCAATACAGAACAATAAAAGTATAGGGTTGCAGGTAGATGTTTACAGAAATCAAGGAGTCAGAGATGGTGTTGTGGTAGCGACAAGTAAGAATGGCTTCCTGATTGAATACGAGATGCCTAACGGAACTACTGCATTGAATGTATTAAAGTCATTACGTAGACCTGATAAGTACAAGACAATGACATACAAGAGAGCATTACATTCACACGAATTTGGAAAGCAATTACAAGATGTAGAATTAATTAATAACCCACAAAAATAAATCATGAAGACACGTTATTTAAAAAAACTAATAGCATCAGACAAGTACAACCTACTTCGAGATGATGAAAGTCGTATCGGATACTTCCTATTGAGGATGAAATACAAGATACAATTATTACTAACCAAAGAAAACAAATAGAGATGAAAAACTTAAAACAATTCAGCAGAGCATTACTTGAGAATGGTGGTGCAACATTCAACCTTGTATCAGGAGAGCATGAGTTCAAGGGATACGCATACTCGATCTTCGGACACGAGAAGATACACAACACACTGAATGGTGGGTTCACTATATCAGATGTCGAAGATGCAGTAAGGCAATACATAAAAGAAAAGGGTGTAGAGTTATACTCAATAGACAATCATCTTGGAGGATGGTTTGAGAAGGGTAAACTATACCTCGACATCACAAACGTAACCTTAGACCTACGCAATGCAGTTGTAAAAGGTCTGCGTAACAATCAGAAGGCGATACACGACTTCAAGTCAGGCAATGACATAGACCTACCGAAAGGTCAGGGTGCAGGAACTATGACGCAGAAGGCGACCTACCTGGAGATGAAGATAGACGAGTTAGTTAGAAACCATAAAAACCAATAATGTTAACATACCTGCCTGACAATCAATCAATTAGCCGATAGAATGTTACGCCATGTTGGTTTTAAAACAGACCAACATCGTCTAACTGACTGACAATCAATCGGTTACAGACAATAATGTTGGAATGTTAGAAATATTACAAATCGTGGAGAAATTATATCTCCCCATAATAGTACTATATATATATATATTTTATTTTTTTCTCACAGAAGGAAAAAAACTAACATTCTAACATTTCATTAAAGAAACATAGTAATAACAAGGGGTACAGAGATGTTGGTTCAAAAAAAAACCAACATTTCTTAACACCTTTCAACAAAAACCAACATCAATCAACACATTATGGATACAATTATAGCAGAGATAAAGTTCAGACTACCTGACGGTAGGTCATGGTACATAACAAAGCAACTGAACAATAAACAACACTTAAATGCGTTCATCAGGAAGATGATGCGAGACAAGAACTATGTATTGGACGAGATCTGGTACAAGTAATTTACTAACCAATTAAATTTATGGAGATGAGAATTTTTGAGACACTTTTAGACAAAGAGGTTATAGTACTGACCGACTGCAAGGAGAAGGACATGTACGACACAAAGGGCAACTATATGTTTACCCTTGTGATAGGTACAGACGAATATGGTGTTGAGCAGAAGATACCTACAGACATAGAGATTACGTTTAACGAATTAAAATTGAACACATGAAAAAATTAATGATCAACATAAAGGAGAGTCCAACTGGATTCTTCTACGACTACGACATGACAGACGGCAACAACATGATGTCATATTCAATGACGAAGAAGGAGATGAAGGACAACCTACTTGAGATGCTATCGGATGACGAGGAAAGAGAGATTAAGATGTCTGACATAAGAATCAGATTCAACGGGAAATTTATTAACCTTAAAAATTTATAGAGATGAAAAGATATCAGTTAAAAAGATTCCAATTCGTACCATTCGATTGTGACGAATACGACAGGGAGAAAGTAGCGTACACGATAGATGAGTTATACTCGGATGATGTGTACCTGACAGACGACAAGGACTTCTTCGATAAGTACTACGAGTCGAAAAAGTTTCAACCAAAGACAGAGATGAATGTATCGGTAGAGATAGAGTTCGATGAGTCAGACCTTGAAACAATCAAAAGACTTTACGAGGTGACACATGAGTCTAAAAAAATCGAGTCTATATACATAAGAGAGCAACACTTCGGTGGTCATGAGGAGGGTGGATGGTACTACCACACCATGAGACTTGTGCTGAATTCAGAAGATGTTGAGATTGGGACAGACCAATACGGAGAGGGATACATACTATGTAAAGAGTTTTACGAGGGCGAGAATGAAAATTTGAGAAATCAATATTACTGTTAAGAATTAAAACAAAATCAAATGAAAAAGATAGAGATAGAATACACAGACGAGAGAAACATAGTTATATATGTCGGTCAATCGGTATACGAGGCAGAGGTGGAGCATGAGGTAAGGGTAGAGAGCGTTGAAGTATCGTTCAATGGACTGAATGACGAGATAGAGTACGAGGAACATGAGTTCACGCACCTGAGACCTCACAACCTGATGCATGTAGAGGGAAGACATAACATGACTGACGATATACTTATGCAAGAGATAGAATTAATAATTAATAAATAGATATGAAAAAAAAGATAGAGAAACTACTTGAGATAGTAGAGAGGATAGAGTCCCTTAACAATCAGATTGACATACTAGATGAGAACATAGACATGTATCCAGAAGATTGCGTAGATTTGAAGGAAAAGGACAGGCGATCTGTCTTACGGCATGACAGACAGATAGTCATCCTGGAGTCCAAGATAAGTGAGATAGCAAAAACCCTAACGAGATGAGGGTGATGATGAGATACCTCGACCATGTATGCCGAGTCAGGGGTATAGATATCGATCACTTCTATAGGGTACAGATATCAAGGAGGCACATCATCCTGATGGGCAATCGAACTGACGAACTAATGGAGAGATATGGAGGGGATGATGTAAAGATAACGAGATACATAAACATATACTTAAGATGATGGAAAAAGATATAAAGGCAGAGATTAGGGCATTAAAGAGTACACTGAAGGGCAATCTATTGTATGATGCCAAGGTGCATAGTGACATATATCAATTAAAAAAACTTTTAATTAAAAACAAAAAGCAAAAGAGAAATGAGTAGAACATTGAGGATCATAGAAGCCAGATGCCCTGATACTAATACATTAGAAAAAAGAAAAGTTTACACTACAGATTTACATTACATGAATCGTGGTGTAAGAGCTATACATGATCTCAAAAAGATTTATAATGTTACAGTTAAAACATTTACATCTTGTGAGGAAGATATAGTTCAACATCTAAAAAAAAACAAAGAAAATGAGTAAAGAAAGAAAAATATACACATACCGATGTGATGATTGTGATTATACTTATAAGTTTAATCACATACAGACATACAAGAAATGTCACAAGTGTAAAGACAGAGGACAGTTACACTTGATTTCGATAGATGAGGAGGTGAACTATGACTAGCTTTCACATATGCTACATGATAGGTCACAACCTATGCACTGGCAAGACGATCAAGGCGTTAAGTTACCAAGACGCACTCAGAAAGTTTGGTAAGGGACGTAACATTTTATACATTTGCAGGTTATGATAAACGGAAAAGCTTTCGTGATTAAATTCACGATGAACGGAGAGGAGTCACTGACAAAGATACACTGCGAGGATGAGGAGATGGCGTTGAACTACTTCAACTTCTTCTTCGAAACGGCAGAGTTGTTATACATAGAGGAGAGTATCGTTCAGATACTCATAAAGGACTTAGAACCAAATTAATTTAATACAAAAACAAATACAATGAAAAATCTAATTTTAATTATGGTGCTGATGTTCAGCACTAATTTAATCGCACAACCATTTAATGTCCCAAAAGGTTTTACATACATGGGGGATGCAGAGTATCTATGCAGGGCATACGACAAGTCCGAAGCCATAGAAATATGCCTACATGTGTATGACTTCTATGAGGTAAATATGAATGGGTTTAGTGTGGATAAAGACTCAAGGGTTTTGATGTTCAGATACTTTGAGAGTGACAGAAAAAATCACGTATACATACTCTATGCTATAGAGTATAAGGACGAGTATGACGTAGTACTGAGAGAGATAAAAGATAAAGACACATACCTATTCAGTTATGATGACTATGACGGATATACGTATGACCTAGTATACAGAAGACTATGAAGGCCTGGGACGACCTGGTAAGCGACCAGACCAAGCAGATGTACTGGACAGAGTATAGCGACTGGTATGTCGACATGGGTGTAAAAATAGAAAAGTTCCACAAGGATGGACGAATTGAGTTACACAACGTGATGACACGCAACGACAAGTACGAGCCAATCACAGAAGACAACAGATGGGACGAGATATACCCAATATTTGTCAACGAGGGATGGATGAAAGGATGCTGCCAGTTAAACGTAATGGTACACAACCAGAAACTGAACAGAATAAACGATATAATGAGACGATACATAAGCTCAAGAAATGAGCGTATGATCGAGCAACTACGGGAAAGTCGCATAGATGTGCAAAAAAAAATCAACAAATACCGTAACTTATTAACAAAATATTCGTAATATTGTAAACCCTAATTTAATTTAATATGCACTGGAGAAATTTAATGAAAGACAACAAGTACCTCGGCTCATGGGACTTGGAGGTCAATGGAAAGTATGAGCCACGTATGGTGACGATAGAAAAGATCTATCAGGGAGACTTCGTTAGTGAGTTTGGAAAGGAAGAGAAAGTATTCCTTCAGCTCAAGGAGTTCGACAAGCCAATGATATGTAACCGATCAAACTTTAAGAGGTTGGAAAAGTTCTTCGACACCTTCGACTTCAATCAGTATATCGGTAAGCAGATCGTCCTAGGGACAGAGAAGGTCAAGTCACCTCAGGGTATGGTAGAGGCACTGCGTTTCAGTACCAGGCCACTGCCAAAGAAGACCAAGAAGCTACTCACTGACGATATGATGGAGAAGGCCAAGGAGTCATTATCTAACGGACGATCGACCGTCAAGAAGATATCTGCCTCATTTGACCTGACTGATTCACAACTTAAAACCTTGCAGGATGCTGAAGGTAAGAGCAAGTAACTGCTCGGCTCTGTTCACTGGGACAGACGGCCTGACGGTCAAGCAGACGGAGACACTCGACGGCCTACTGGCCAAGAAGGGTAAGCTTACGGAAAATCAGTTGAAGAAGCTCGCTGAACTAACGGATAAGCAAAATGCACCAGTCACTCTCGGTGAGGGTGCAAAGACACTTATCGAACAGTCTATAGACGAGCAGATATATGAGTACAAGGACAGTATAAGAACCAGGGAGATGACTAAGGGTACTGATGTGGAGGGCGATTCGATAGATATATACAACAGAATCTTTTTTACCAACCATCACAAGTGTGAGGAGTTTGATAAGCATCACTCACTGTCACACGGTGTATGCACGGGTCACCCTGACATCGTTGACGAAAGGGGTAGAAAGGTGATAGACATCAAGTCAAGCTGGTCAAAGAAGACTTTCCCCAAGAGACCACCAAGCAATTCAAAGTACGAGTGGCAGGTAAAGATGTATCTGTACATGCTCACAAAGAATACTGGAGAGATATGGTCGGATGGTGAGATCGCATACATACTGACAACCACGCCAGAGGAACTTATGCCAGATCACGAGAACGACAGCCTGCACTATATGGACTCACTTGAGGATCATCTACGTGCCACTATTGTGAAGGTGACACTGACAGAGGAAGACATAGCACACATGGACGCAAGACTTAATGCGGCTGTTGTCTATGCAGATGAATACGTAAAATTTTTAAATAATAAAAACAAATAAATGGATCAATTTAAAATGACAGGTGTCGTTGAAAAGATTTTCGACACAGAACAAGTGAACGACAAGTTCAAAAAAAGAATGTTTGTCCTGAACGATCAGGCAGACAAGTACCCACAAAGCATTTCCTTTCAGTTGGTGCAGGACAAGGTTAGTCTTGTCGACACCATAGGAGAGGGGCAAGAGGTAGAGGTAGCGTTCAATATACGTGGACGTGAGTGGACGTCACCCCAGGGGGATGTCAAGTACTTCAACACGCTTGAGGCCTGGAGGATCGAGGTTAAAGCCTCTGAACCACAGGAGCAAATGCCCTTCTAAGACATGATGTTTTCATGATGAGTGAAGAATAGTTAGGGTTCTATTTGGTTAGCTGACCATACTCAGTAAAAACCCATAACACCGACTGTATGGGGCTCGGTGTTTTTTTTAATCTAATTTAATACCCTACGCAAGGATGATAACATATTTCAAAACAATAAACGATACTGATAAGCCGTACCATATTGAACTTGATCGGGCGATTGAGAGGATACGTAACGGCTCTTCAAAGGATCTGATAGAGCAGATTAGGTTGGAGGACGAGAAGGGTAGTAGGAATGAGTTAAAGAAACGACTTCCTGCTATCTGCTTCTCAGGAACATTCAACTCTAGACGAGACAGTGATATAATAGAACATAGTGGTATAATCTGTCTAGACTTTGATGGATTCAAGGATGATCAGGCATTGAGTAATAAAAGGTCTGAACTTATGGAAGACCCTTACACTTATTCCTTATTTACATCTCCCTCTGGAGATGGCCTAAAGGTCCTAGTACGCATACCATTTAACGCAAAGAACCACAAGAAGTATTTTAAGGCCCTTGAGAGTTACCACAACTGCAAGGAATTTGATACCTCATGCAAGAATGTATCCAGGGTATGTTACGAGAGTTATGATCCAGATATTTTTGTTAATGAGATGTCTATGGTATGGGAGGATATGGAGAAAGAGCCAGAGTTTAAGGCACCCATAAAGTCAAGTATAAGGATATCAGACTCAAACGAGATAATAAGACGCCTTTCTTTATGGTGGGATAAGAATTATGGTATGGTGCAGGGACAGAAGAACAACAACCTTTTTATTCTGGCATCCGCACTGAATGAGTTTGGTATAAACCAGGACGAGGCCTTTAGTACACTTAACTCCTACGACTCTACTGGTCAGAAGTCTTCAGAGATTATGTCTATAGTCAAGAGTGCGTATAAAAATATTTCAGGTCACAACACCAAGTTTTACGAGGATATAGAAACAACCTCAGAGATAGAGAAAAAAGTAAAGATGGGTGTGCCCATTGAAGAGATAAAGGCAGATCATGTTGACGTCGATGTCGATGAGGTGGTTAAGTCTGTAGACTTCAATGAATTTTGGATTAAGAATAGTAAGGGTAAGATTGACCTGGTTCCACACCTGTTTAGATTGTTTCTTCAGGGCAATGGATTTTACAAGTACTACCCAGTGGGTAGCAATAACTTTGTATTTGTAAGGGTTGTAGATAACACTATATCAGATGTAAACGAGGAGATGATCAAGGACTTTGTTCTTGACTTTTTGTTAGAGATTGATGACATGTCGGTCTATAACTTTTTTGCACTGAATACTAAGTTCTTTCAGGAGACATTTTTAAACTATGTCTCAAGAATAGAGCCAAACTTTATGGTAGACAATACCGAGGAGTCCTACCTGTACTACATGAATTGTGCGGTAAAGGTGACCAAGGATAGCGTGGAGACCATAAGTTACAAAAACCTTAAGGGGCATGTTTGGGAGAAGCAGAAGATAGGCAGGGACTTTATAAAATCAGATTTTAATGACTCTGAGTTTAGATACTTTATAAAGAACATATCTGGAGAGAGGTCTGACAGCACCAGGTCGATGGAGAGCACATTGGGATACCTGATGCACTCACATAAACCTGCAAGCTACTGCCCTGCAGTGATACTTAATGACGAGATTATTTCAGACAATCCTGAGGGCGGTACTGGTAAGGGTATCTTTGTCAAGTCTATCAGTCACATCAAGAAGATGGTGATCATAGATGGAAAGGGATTCTCCTTTCAAAAGTCTTTCCCGTACCAAAGGGTTCAGGTAGACACGCAGACACTTGTATTCGATGATGTTGCAAAGAATTTTGACTTTGAGAGACTATTTTCTGTAATCACAGAGGGTATTACCCTTGAGAAGAAGAATAAGGACGAGATACATATTCCATTTGAGTACTCGCCAAAGATTGTAATAACAACAAACTATGCGATCAAGGGTGCTGGTAACAGCTTCGAGAGACGTAAGTGGGACTTAGAGTTCAAGCAGTACTACACTAAGAGTTTTACCCCTGAGAGTGACTTCGGTCACATGTTATTCAGCGAGTGGACAGATTCGGAGTGGTCTAAGTTTGATAACTATATGATAGACAACCTACAGCTTTACTTGAAAAGAGGTCTTGTTGTATGTGAGTTCAAGAACCTTAAGGTTAGGAACTTTATCGCAGAGACCAACTCAGACTTCTGGGAATGGGCTGACAGCAGTGAAAATGTGTACACAGAAAAAGGCACATCCTTCTTAGGTATGGAGCTCTTCAATAACTTTATAGAGGAGTACCCTGACTACGGACCATACGGTAAGTTTAAGGTGTCCCACAGCAGATTTTACAAATGGTTGGACAGCTACGGCAAGTTTAAGTACGACAGCAAGCCGATCATTACACGTAAGTCTAATGGAAAGATGGTAGAATTTATAGAACTTGAGCCTGAACAGGTGAAGCTAAACTTTTGATATATGAGACTAAGAGATTATCAGGTAGACATATCGGAGAGAGGTGCAGACATACTAAACAGGCTTAATATAGTTTGCCTTGCGATGGAGGTACGCCTCGGTAAGACTTACACATCCTTAGAGATATGTAGGCTTGTCGGGGCTACCAAGGTATTATTTCTTACAAAGAAGAAGGCTATATCGTCAATAAGGTCTGACTACAATGAGATGGATCCAGGGTTTGATATTACTATAACGAACTACGAGTCGATACACAAGATAGATGACATAATGTTTGATGTGGTGGTTTGTGATGAGTCACACACCATGTCAGCATTTCCTAAGCCAAGTATAAGGACTAGGCAGATAAGGAAGATGCTATCGATCAATGGGGCTAAGATGATACTGATGACTGGTACACTCACACCAGAGTCTTTTAGTCAGGTGTATCACCAGTTCTATGTTCATCCCGACAATCCGTTCAGACATTACAAAAACTTCTACGCATGGTCACACGACTATGTAAATGTATTTCAGAAAAAGATAAACAGCTTCATGGTAAATGACTATTCCAGGGGTATAGAGGAAAAGATTATGGGGGCTGTGTCTCCGTATATGATCTCGTACACTCAGAAGGAGGCTGGATTCTCTACAGAGATAGAGGAAGAGGTTCTGTATGTTAAGATGCAGGATAGGACGTACCAGATATGCGACAGGCTTAGTAAGGATCTAGTGGTTGAGGGTGATGAGGAGGTTATACTCGGAGAGACACCTGCAAAGCTTATGCAGAAGCTACACCAACTGTATAGTGGCACCGTTAAATTTGAGTCAGGCAACAGCATGACGATAGATCGTAGCAAGGCTATCTTTATCCGTGACATGTTTAAGGGTAAAAAGATCGGTATATTCTACAAGTTTAAGGAGGAATTGAAATGCCTTCAGTCTGTCTTTGGAGACACTATAACGACTGACCTAGATTACTTCGACGCAACCGACAAGTCTATCGCACTTCAGATCGTTTCTGGTCGTGAGGGGATATCCCTTAGGAATGCTGAGAACATCGTCTTCTACAACATAGACTTCTCTGCCGTCAGCTACTGGCAGGCTAGGGACAGGATGACCACAATGGAGAGGACATTCAACAAGGTATACTGGGTATTCAGCGAGGGAGGTATAGAGGATAAGATATACACAGCGGTAAAGAAGAAAAAGAGTTACACCATAAACATATTTAAGAAGGATTATGAAAAAGGAAAAGATTAAGAAAGATCTAATAAATCTTAAAGAGACACTCGCATCTTTAAACATAAGCTTAAAGCAGATAGAGTACCAGAAGAGACAGGTCCAAGCTCAGATAGAGTTCTATGAGAACAGACTAATCAATCAAGTCGAGATGGACTTTGATGATTGTGAATGACATATAAGTACTTATATGAATGAACAAAAGATACAATATAAATTAATAAAGGAGCTTGAGGCTAAGGGTTATTATGTTATTAAGTTGTCGGTGACAAACAAGCCAGGTATACCTGATCTAATTGCGATACCCAAGGACTCAGACGCTGAGTTTTATGAGGTCAAGATGCCTGGGAAGAAGCCTAGACCACTTCAGGAGTACAGAATAAAAGAGATTAAGAAACACGGAGTAAAAGTATATATATATGATGGAGAATTTAAATAAACTAAGACAGGTAAAAGATAGTGTATACAAGCACGATCCTAACGATAAAGACAATAAATTAACAATAGAAGAACTTTGCATTATGTATCCAAACGATGCAGATTTGGGTAGAGAAATTAGAATATTAATTAACAAACAAAATAAAATAAAATGAGTATAGAAAATCAAATATTTGCACAGTACAGAGAGAATCAAAGAAACGCTATGATGGACAGGTTAGAGCTACATCAAAGTTTTAAGAATGGTATGTACGAGATATGGATAGATCCAGAGACAATGATTAAGTACAAAGTAGAGGTTAGTAGAAACTTTGAAAAGATGGAAAAAATTAATCAAGATAAATAGTATGATAGACAAGATATTGCACGTCATTGAAAGGGATGGCTTAGACAAAAAACACAGATACAGAGAGAAGGTTCACAAAAGGGCCTTCTTATGTGCTGTATTAAGAGAACAAGAATACCCACTCAACTATATAGGTAGTTTATTTAATCGTACACATGCCACGGTGATACACGCCATAAACAATTATCACCAGTGGATGAAGATACAGGATCCATTATTTCTAGAGGACATCGAGGACTATAAGGTCTTTCTTGACTACTACGAGAAGTATATACCACCAAAGAGAGATATAATGGACGACATCAGGAGATGTCAGGACATGAGTATGCTCAAGGTTATAAAGAGAAGGATAGAAAATGGAAGGTACTAGAGGTGTATACTGCGTAGATATAAACCTAAAGGCTAGGCCTATATCTATGAGGTCGAGACTTCCTAAGATAGATAAGACGATAAATCAAATACCTATAGCTCTTGACGACAACCTTATGCCACTTAACAAGAGGTTCATAAAGAGGTTTATCAAGGATAAAGATATCAACAGTTACCATGTTGATTACTCTATCTCAAATAAAAAATACCTCTCTGGACTTTGTTATGACATTTAAAATCAATATATTTGGCGACATGAGTCATGTAAACTACGTAAACGCTATAATGTTAGAAATCAATGGCATGACTGACTCAATCTACGAATCTTTAATGGATGAGGAAAACTTGGAGCTGCAGGATAATATTCAAAATTTAATTAAGATCCTAAAGGATCTACAGAAATCACATGAAAGCTTATAGACAAAGGGTGCTAGATCTTTATGACAATCAAACCACCAACAAGACAGAGATCTCAAGACTTATTAATGAAGAGTTTGATTTAAATAGAAATATTGACTCCGTAAGATGGAGTGTAAGAAATATAATAAGCAACAGAGGTGTTCATGACGAATGCGAATCTGTTGGTATAGATCCAGAAAAAATCAAGCATTACTGGTACAAGGGTAAGCATTACTCTATAAATGTATCGGGCAAGGATGAGTTTGATCCTGAATCATTTATATCTGAACTTACTGACGAGATCTCTAAATGGAGCCCTAAGTATAAGAAGATAAAAAGAAAGAAGACAAAGGATCCTCACTGCTTAGTCTTTGATCCTGCTGACATACATATAGGAAAGCTTTGCTCTTCTTTTGAGACTGGTGAGGACTACAACAGTCAGATCGCTGTACAGAGGGTAAAGGAAGGCCTTGATGGAATTTTATCAAAGTCTGAGTCATGGAACATAGACAAGATAATATTTATAGCTGGTAATGACGTACTTCACACTGATAATCCTAGGAGACAGACGACATCTCAAACTCCACAGGATACAGATGGTATGTGGTACGAAAATTTTTTGACGGCTAAGAGATTGCTTGTAGATATCATTGAGACCTTGATGTCGGTCGCTGATGTCGAGGTGGTATACAACCCAAGTAACCATGACTATATGAGTGGATTTATGCTGCTTCAATGTATTGAGTCATGGTTCCGTAAGTCTAAAAACATTACGTTTAATAATGATATGTCTCACAGAAAATACACCGTATATGGAAAGAATCTTATTGGAAGTACACATATGGACGGTGCAAAATCTCAAGACCTTCCGATGCTTATGGCACACGAGGCGTCAGAAAACTGGAACGATTGCAGGCACAGGTATATATACGGCCATCATATTCATCACAAGACATCCAAGGATGTGTTCTCTGTATGCGTGGAGACTCTTAGAAGTCCCTCAGGTGTAGATTCATGGCATCACAGGAACGGGTTTCAGCATGCACCTAAGGCGGTAGAGGCGTTTATTCATAACCCTGAGCATGGTCAGGTAGCTAGACTTACTCACCTTTTTTAGTTATCGTATCTTACCGAAAGATTCTTCAAACTTATCTATCTCTTTTTGAGACTTATTTAGGTAATACTTTTTGTAAAATAACTGATAACCTTTTTTGTATATAATATCATTTACTTTTGAGATCTTAAATGCTTTACTTAATTCTTTTCTCTCATCCTCATCTAGATTATTACCATACCTTTTATACAATCTTGCCGCTATCATCTCTGGAGATTTTTCATAAATAATATCTCTAAGCTCTTTAAATACCTCTTTACCTTTTAGATCTTTTGTCTTAGCATAAGATTGATATTTTTTCTTTTCATTTGTTGTAAGTTTGTAACGATCAAGCAAATCATCCACTTTTTTATATTCTGTTTTATATTTATCCGTTCTGGATTTTCCTTCTAGTAATATTTTTGTATTTATATTTTTATCTATTTCTTTTTTTATTTTTATATCTTGAAGGTATTTATCTGTGTCTATTCTTTCCTCAAGCTCATCTGTTTTATCCTTATCTTTATATCTCAATAGGTTTGGATTGGTATGCCTAACCATTTTTTTACTGACCACATCAAGAAAATGCCCCATGCCGTTATTAAATGTATCAGCGTTTTCTTTGAAGGCATCTGCTTCTGTATCAAATAATCCGTTTGTAAGAGCGTAAAATATAGATATACTAGGATTCGTGCTTTCACTTGTTATAAGTTTTTCTACAGCCGCCTGGGCTCTTTTTGGAGACATATCAAGTGCAGGTGCAACTATCTTGTATATATCATTAACTCTTTCATCGTAAAGACCCTCTGCATATGGCTTGATTTTTTTGTCTCTAGGTTCATAAAACACCTTCTCACCTGTAAATGTATCCTCGTTGTATGTGTATGTAAGCCAAGCTGCAGCAAGTGGGTTTCTTTTTACAATACCTCCAATTGCCTGACCCACAGACTCGTCTCCTGTAATAGGTCCAACTATATCTAATGGTGCAGACAGCTCAATAGCCTTTTTAATTGAACTTTCATCTATTTCATAATCAATGCCTTGAGACTTCAAAAGATACTTTGTTGTGTACTGCTCCGTAGCTGTTCCAAGTATTGATATTAGTGGAAGTTTTTTAATTCTTACATATTGATAGTTACCATCCTTATCCTTATTTCCTGTAAATATTATATGGTAGTTAGCCTTTTCATATTCAGATATTGAATCCAATATATCCTGCAACTTTTTCTTTTCCTCCTCATCGTCTCCAATTGATCTTAAAAGTGTTCCTAATGAAGTCGCAGTCATACCTGCAGCCATTACCGCATATTGAATCACATTTGACGTGAACCCCACAGGGTTTTTTCTTGCAAAATCCAACGGTCTTCTAAGACCTTGCATTGCAGCGTTAAAGTATGGCAGTGCCTGATCCATCTGCTTAACCCAGGTACCTCCCTGTGAGAAGTCAATAGTCTCTCTGGACTGTGCAGCTGCCTCAAACATTATGTCATCCATCTCCTGCTGATTTGGAGATCTATCATTTTTTTTCTCGAACTTCTTAATCTCTGCATTCTTAACCCTTTCATATACAGCTAATCTGAATGACATCTCACCAGTCTCTCCAAGGTATGACATAAATCTAGCATATGCGGCTAAACCTTTTTGAAATTTGTTAAGTATTCTATTTTTTAGCCTCATTTCCTGAACCATTCTAAGACCGTCTGTAGATAGGTAGTCCATAGCACCTCCGTGCTCCATAAACTCCATCTTAATTTTGTTGTAATTATTTGTACTTCCAGTTTTTCTTAAAAAGTTTTTTACAAAATCATATGCCAACTGAACTGTTGCAAGTGGTTTTATGGATGAATATACGTCTGAAAAGAATGCTATGTTTGCGAAGTCAACTGCAGTGTTACCGATTATAAACAATGGGTTACCACCTGTCGCAAAGAACCTAAGTATATTTGAACCACTTATCGTTCCAAAACCTTTTAGAAAATTATTTTGATTCTTGATGTCTAAAAGCTGCCTAGCATAATCCTCCCTCATAACCATCTCATTCTTAACACCATCTTGAAAGTATTCAACCTTTCTGAAACCAGGAGGTACCTTCTTTACAGGACCCTCAATTATAAAGTCTGATAGAGCTTTCTTGCCTTCCTTGTCTATTGATTCATATCCTTGAGCAAACTCATTCAGCATTTTATTTTCAAATGATCTTCTTACAACTATATTAGTATTCATCATAAGAAGGAATCTTGCATCGAATAGTATTTCATTCTCGTTCATGTCTGAAAGCTTCATTATATCCTTCTTATTTACACCAAGTGTAGACACAGCATTATTTATATCCTCGTCAGTCATTGTGTCCTGAGGTATGATATACTTTAGAGTCTTTATAGGAGAGTACTCCACATCCTTAAGGTTTTCATAAGTCTCTTCTGTTATACGTCCAGAATCTCTAAGCATCTTAAGATTATTCTTGAATGCCTCAAAGTATTCGTCTGCTCTTTTTGATAAATCATCAAACTCTTTTTTGCCTAGATCCTTCTCAAACTTTTCTAAGTTTTGAAGAGCATCCTGTTCATTAAGTCCATCCATACCTTTGTATGGATTCATCCCTCTTTCACGTCTGTTTTCATTGATTGCAACTATACGTCTTGCGTATATTATGAGTTCAAGGTTTTCTATCTGGTCTGCTTCTAAACCTCCAAATATTTTTTTGTCCTGTTGTTTGAATAGTTCGTTTGCGTATCCAGACGCACCAGCCTTTGTTACTATCCTGTTTATGATCTTACTTACCTTTTTAGGGTTAGGTACAAAGTCCTTTATGACTCTCTTTATGTCGTTCTGTCTGTCGAACAGTGATCTTCTTAGTCTTCTAAGTATCGGGCCCTTACCCTTGTTTATCTCCTTGATCTTCTTATCAGACTTCTTCTTCAGATTTCTGATGTCAATCCTTGGCTCTACAGGACCTTCGTCCTTCTGCTTACGCTTGGATGGGGTTGTGACCTGATCATCTATAGATACCTCTTCGTCTAAAGCCGCTTGATCTAAAGCTGCTGAGTTTTTATCTAGTGATTCAACATTCTCATCAGCTAAATATTCATACCATACAGGCGTGCTTATACCTCCTGCTAACTTGTCTATTTTTGATTGAGCTTGTTTTAATGATATACTTCCAGACTCATATTGATTCCAAACATTATTTATTTTTTCTTCATTGCTTTTGTTAGATTTAAATACAGCCTTAAACAAACCTCTACCCGCTTCCCATGTTATACTTTGAACTTCTCTAGGAAGAATACCTAATTCATTAGCTAATTCTCTATAAGCATCTGCATAGACGGGATATGTTCCAGTCATACCAGTAGATACAGCTGATGCACCTCCAAAATTATAAGTTACTTGTTTTGATTTACCTGATAAAGGTTTTAATAATGCAGCTGCAACAGCATGAGTATCAATAGTAACTGCATTTTTATCATTAGGATTTGATATGTTATTAAAGAAATTTCTTACTTTATGTTGATTACCTAAATTTGTAGAAATGTTTTTTACTGATCCATCATTCAGTATAGATATAGCTTTTTCAATAGTAGAAAAATCTCCCCAGCCAACCTTACCAGGGTTACCACTTTTAGTTCTAACAAGTCCATTTATTTCTCCGTTAGGAGTTATGTTATTATAGTTTCTAGAATTATATACTTCATCATAAACTCTTATAAAATATGATTGATCTTTAGCATTTAGTTCGGATAATTTTTTATTTTTTACTCTTGATATTATTTCTTCTTTATTTTTAAAAAGAGGTTTTTTATTTTTACCAGTACCAGTTGTTTTTGTTTCAACGAATTCTATCATTTTATCATCAAACAATGAGTCTTGATTATTTTTATATATATCAATAACTCTTTCTCCTAAAGATAAATTTCTAAACCAGTCCATCTGAGGACTTAGTACAGCCATTACTCCAGAAACTTGCTCTGTTGTATACCCATATTCATTTGCTAAATCATTAGATATTTTATTAGCTCCGTCATACCATAACTTAGATATATCTCTAACATCTTTATCTACTGAGTCATGAAGCCATTTTAAATTTGACTTCACAACTTGCTTAAACTCAGATATAACTTTCTTAGCATCTTCAAAATTATTTACATCTTTAGTTTTAGATATTCCGTATGAAGCTGCCTCTTTAGCAATCTTAATATATTGATCCTTAGCTCTTTTATCTGTATTAGCTATTTTTTCAAGTGAAGATATACCTACTACATATTCTTTACTAGAATGAACATCATCTTTATTTGGTAAAGATGTGCTAACAATTTCTCCAGATACAACTTGATCCTTAACTCCATCTATTATATTTTGTTTTCTCTTCTTAAGATTATTCTGTGATTTTTTTGATGGCGTTTTTAAATTTCCTTTTGAATCGGTTGGTGAAGGAATAACCTTTAGGTCCACATCACTGATCTCCTCACCGAGTGCAACCTTACCAGCTATTGCATTTAGAACATCGACCACCTCACCGTCAGTGAATGGCTTCAGTCCAAACATCTTGGCCAGTCGATCTAGAAACCTCTTAATCAGACTTTGACTAGGTTTGTTCATCTGTGCATAGTTACCTGCCAGTATACCTACCAGCTCTGCGAGCTTTTCCTCGTTCTGTATGTTCTGGTCATAGTTGGCAGCAAATTCATCCAAGGCCTCCTTGACCTCAGGCATGCCCTCAAGGTTTTTAGAAACAGACTTTATCATACGATCTGTAAGATCCTTTGCTGCGTTATCTGTTTTAACCTTCTCTAAAAGCACGGCATGAAATACCTCGTGACCTACCGTTCTGTTGTTAGCTTTAGATTGATTGATGTGTATAGTCTTTGTATTAGGGTTATACTCACCACGAGTGGCCTGCTTCTTACTGTCCGTCTCACCAGTGGCCTTCCTGTATGATTCCTCTGTAGAGTGTGTGATTATCTCTACACCTGGCAATACTTTAGATATAGCCCTTCTAGCGTTTTCCGCCTGCTTCTCTATGTTTTTTATATTTTCTGCAAACTCAGGAGTTATGTCTTCTACCACATCTTCAGTAACCTGCTCTGCTGCGGGAGCTTCAATAAATGAATCTCTGTATGCGATCATTTCATCATACCCAGTTTCAGGATTATCAAATGTTTTTTCCTCTATATCCAACTTAGATTCAGGATCGTAAACCATCGCAACCACGTCGGGAGTTCCATGTTTTTCTTTGTTCCATCCATCAGGAGCAAACTCCTCATTAAAGGGTGTTCTACTTGCAACCCTAAATCCATTTCGTTTATATATACGAGTCAGATAGTTGTCAAAGTTATCTAACTTAGTACCCCCATTTTTAACAGCTTCCTCCAAGATCTTATCTGCCACCTTTTCAGCTTTAGAATCTTTAGATTTGAATACACCTTTTATGTCACCGTCAGGACCGACAATACCCTTTCCTCCCTCTACCGATATAACCGTACCTTCCTTGGCATCTTCCAAGCTTACACTGTCTACACTCCAGTATTGTTCAGGATCACTTTGCTTTATATCCTCTAACTCTTTGACATACTCTTCCGTGACTACATCATCATCTACTAATTCTTTTTGCTGTACTTCGGTAGCTTCTTGTTCTTGGGTGTCTCCTTGTCCCACATCTTGCAGTCCCATTTCGGGCTGTTCATCTGGTAACACTTCCTCCTTTGTTTCTGACTCTTGAACGGCATCTTTTAATTCTCCTTTACTTATTAATTCTAACTGTCTATCTATCTCATTTATTCTTTCGGTCTGTTCGACCACAAGGTTTTTGTTTTTATCTTTAACCTCTTGTTCTAGCTCCTGCTTTTCAAGTAGTAAGTTGTATGCTTCTTCTTTTTGATTACTACTAAATGTAGCAGGTATCTGCATCATTAAAGGGTAAGCCTTATCAATATTTTCTTTTATGGTTCTAGCATCAACATCTGTTATTTCCCCAGCCAGTACTCTTAGGTCTAGCCTGTCAAAAAATATTTCACGTCTATCATTGCTTGTGATCATATCAAAGGCTTCATCCATAGATACATCGTTGTCTGACTTTTTAAATCCATTAGCTAGACTTTTTGCTTGTGAGGCTGTGTTTATTCCAGAACCCACAACAAATCCCATAGCGGTAGCTTTACCTATTTGATTTACTCCATCTATAAAACCTTCAGGAGTAAACATGTTAGGGACGTCCTTAAATAAATCTTTTTCGCTTATACTGTTTGCAAGTGTCTTTAGATTTATCTCTGAAGCCGTCTGTCCAAACTCTGTCATACCTTCATAAATACCAGCCCTACCTATCTTTTCTATCGTCCCACCTGAAAGCTCTTCAATAGCTCTTTGTATAGATTTTTTTATCTGTGCAGGAGTTGCTCCTTTTTTTATCTTAGGTAATGCTTTAGATAGTATTAGTTTTTTAGAAGCAGTAACCCCAGGTTTAAATATTTTTTGTAACCCCCATTCCTCAAGAACACCTTCAAGTACAGCCATAGGTAATGTTATTGCAAACTTTTCAGTGTCAGACAGATCGGTATCTTTAAGCTCATTCTCTAATGATACCTGAGATCTAATTCCAAACGCAGTTATTGTAGGTATTTTTGCACCTAGACCTACAGCCATTGTGGTTAAAGATTGTATTGCGGTAGCAAAAGCTTCAGCAAGAAAACCTTGCTCCGCTATACTCTGCTGTGTCTCCCCGCTAAATCCACTTACTATTCTGTTGAGACTAGCCTCTGTCTTTTCCTTTATATAGGCCTTTTCAGTTCTTATTATGTCTTCATCACTAAGGCCTTTAGCTCTCAAACTTTTATACTCTTCATCACTTAAACTATCCACATAACCAAAAAGTCCCTGAACATTTGTTGCCTGATCATCAAAAAATTCTACAATTCTGGCAACAGGTTCTAGGTAACTGTACACGCTAAGACCAGCTAAACCGCCCCCTTTCTGTATTAATTTTTCTTGATGAATCTGATCAGCCAATGCAGCCTGTGTATCTAATAATTGAAGTTGTTCTAGATCTACATCCTTTCTTCCTTCTGCAGTGTAATTATTAACAAGTGATTCCTGGTATCTTATGTTTCTTCTTATGTCAGCTTTGTCAATCATAAACGGAGACTTCTCCCAGGTAGTTAATAAATCATCAGCTGTATATGCGTCAACATCTCCAAATATTTCTGGATATTTTGTAGTGTATAGTGATAATTTAACTTTATCTATACTTCCGTCTTCTTTTATAAATTCACCCTGTCCATCAGCGACCTCCATAATCTTTCTCTGCACGTTTGCAGGCGGCATTGCTCCAGACATGAAGTCTCTTATCTTTCTAAGTGGTTCGTTTTCTTCATCTAAATTTATCTCAGTTGAATTTAACTCTTCTCCAGCTACAAATGTCCTTATAATGATAGAGTTCTTTCCATCTGTTCTGGTGTCAAACCTAAACAAACTTGTCGACTCAGGGAACAGTGTCTGTAAATTTTCTAGTGTTGCTTCTTCATCATCAACAACAATCGCATCGTTTAATTTTGAATTAGTATACATACTGGACCTAAGGCTTCTGTTGTATACGTCTTTAGGTGTTATGTCGTCACCAAGTATAATCTTTAATTCATCGAACTCAATATCTCCATAATTATTTATTAAGTTCTCCTCAGCCCTTTTTTCAAGCTCTTCCATCTCTTCTATCGAGTATATCTTACCCTGATTAAAGTCTGGAACATTTCTGATTATCATCTTATTTCTTAGAACTAAATCATTCTTAGAAATATTGTTTCTATCATAGAACGATTGATGTATATCTACAGGAAGCTCCTCAGATACAAACCCATTTATTACCTGAGATAGTTTTTCGTCGTACTGAGAATGCTTTTCAGGATCATAGTTGCCCTTCTTGTATACCTCTATAAAGTCATCATCAGCTATCTCTAGACCGCCTGTTGATCCCACAAGTGTGTTGGTCATCTCAAACACACTCTTCTCTTGTGGGTTGTTTAATATGGGTACAACATAGTTTGGATCTAGTTTTTTAGATATAGACTCAAGGTCTGCCTCTGACAAGTCTTGTGTATCCACGCTAATTTTTCTACCCAGATCAAAGAGTGCCTTATCTTTCTTATAGTCAGTATCTTTAGCCATCTTGCTTAAGATCTCTATATCACCCTCCAACTTAGCCAGCTCTATATCTATGCCTCTTTTTCTATTGAAACTTGCGTTCTCACGCTCGTCCTTTAAAGATTTTATTTTGTTTTCCTTTTCCTGAAATTCCTTTGTGTCTAATCGTAACTTGGTTTCTTCTTCTTTTATTGTCTGCTCGTTAAACAGGTCTGGCCTTCTAGCAATCAATCCTATCTTTGTTCCTGTTTGTTTTTTTACGAGGTCATCTAGTATTTGTGAGCTAGACATTCCTTTTTCGATACCCTTCTGATACTCTGTATCTAAAACCTTATTATAAGATGCATCCTCCTTAAAAAGATCTGGGTAAGCGGACTCTATCTGTAGCCTTTCTTGTGCACTAGATTCTGGAAATAATTTTTTTATATCTCCAACAGATGGCGACTCTCCAGCATCAGACTGTCTAACCCTAAATATATTTACAGCCTCACGTATACCATAAGGATCTTCTAATTGCTCTGGTTCTTCTGGCTTGTTAAACTGAGATGTGTCACCCGATATATACATCGTAGTCGTAGTGGTAGTTCTACTAAGATCCTCAAGGATATCCTGATTCATTGTATCAACAACTGGCTGAAATGCCGATTGAGTGGTATCTAAGCCTTCTATTGGATTATCTTCCGCCATGTTACGCTTGGTTGTTTCTTCCTAATATTCTATCAAATATACTTCTACGTGGCTGCTGCTCTTCTATCACCTCGTCCGTCTGCTCCATCGCTATAACTTCTTTTCCTGGGTTTGCCTTGTAGAATGCATCTCTCTCTGCATTGTATGTTGCCTCTGGTTTAACCCCACCAGTAGCTCCAGACTTACCATAGAAATACTGTAATAAATCGGACAATGATTTATTTTCAAAAACTAATTCGTCTTTCGGATCTCCTTCTAGATTTTCAGACATGTCATATACGTTTATAGATTCATCTTCTAAAACTTCAAACCTTAAATCTTTATCTAAACTTCTAAGATTAAGGGTGTCTGAATCTTTTTCTTTTATAGCGTTGTAAAGTCTCTCATACAAATCATAATTGACTTTCTTATTTTTACTTGACCTGTCCCCTCCAGGTTTTTTAGTTGTTGTAGGTTTAGGATCTATTCTGGTATAGCTTAGGTTTGATTTATACATATCCTCTATACCCTGAAGAAGAACATCATTCTGCTCTCTATTTAATCTGGGCTGTCTTACCTGAGCTGCGTTAGGCTCGAAAGGAACCATAAATCTACGTTGATTCTCCTCAAAATCTATTAACTCATCTTCAGACATTGGCGGACGACCTTCCTGATATCTTATCTTGTTCTCTATACCAATCTGTTCGTCCATCTGATTACGATAGTCATCATCGTCAAAGAATAGCTCATATCTGCCATCTATCTGTTTAAGGGTTTGAAATGCCAGTCTTTCGTCTCTAGATATATATTCCTGAGTATCAGCTATGGCTTTATTTAGACTTGGGTTTAATTCTTTACCTTCTTCCGTTATATATTTTTTTACAACTATATCGTTTCCTTTTTTGTCTTTACCTGTAACTACGTCCTTGACCTCAGCTATTTTGAACTTGCCTAAAGCATCACTTCTTTTCTCTACAAATCCAAACGCATCAAAATAATTATCTCTTTGATTAATCGGCTTCAGTAATGATTGAGGATCTTGCAGGTCTTCTACCTGTCCTGTAACGCTATTTAACTTACCGTAATAAAACTGACCAGTCTTTGGGTCTTGATATAGAGTTCTGTTTTTTAGATCTAAGAATCCTGCCTGATACTCCATCATCTTCTCCTCTATGACAGATCCTTTTGGCATACCATTCTCGTCTATCAACTGCCTGTCCTTCATTTCTTTTAGATTTGCATCTATGTTTTTAGCTGCATCTGCTACTGCCTTAAATGATTCGTTAGACCTGTTGTTAAACATTCTATATTCATTATGATTTAATTTACCAGATTTTACTAACTTATTTATTTCATATAGATTATTTACCCCTTGTGTAGCTCCACCCATAACAAAGTCATTAAGTGTCTGGTCGCTAAATTCATCATTCTCTCTTACAAAATCAATATTTTCCTTTGTTACCCTGTCGAAATAAATATTCTGTGCGGCCCTTCGTCCGCTGATATCTAAAAGTCCCTGTGCAAATTCTGACGTTAACTTACCCCAGTCTGGTCCTAATTGTGCCCTGTAACCTATATAACTTTTCTCTGACATAATTATGATTTAGTACCTGCAGCGGCAAGTAGATTTGTTTGTTGTATGCTTTGAAGGTTGTCAAGATAATTACCTTCCATTCCCATTGCCTGACCTGCAAGCTGTGCCGATCCTGCCGCACCAAGCAAACCGCTAAACATTCCCTCAAAGGCTTGATTCTTCTGAGCCTGTGCCGCCTGTGCTGCTGCCTGGGCACCTGCCAGCCTGTTGCCCTCTATTCCGAACTCTCTACCAGCACGTCTCTGCTCGATACCTTGAGCTGCCTGAGACTGAAGTGTATCTCTCTTGAACTGAGCCTGCTCTGCTTGTGCCGCAAGCTGTAGGTCTGCCGCTGCACCAGCCTGTGCTACCTTTCCTATCCCACCGATAACACCTGCAGCACCAGCTCCTTGAAGTGCTGATATTGTAGATATATCTCTCTGTGCCTGAGACTCTTGTGCTAAATCATAGCCAAGCGTAGGAACCTGCTGTTGCTTGAACATGTTTTCTTCCTTTACATTACGCATAGCGGCCTCTGCCTTTACGGCCTCTCTATTTGCCGCTTTTTCTTGCTTGTTTGCCTTTATGGCCTGTGCAGCACTTAAGCCTACGCCTCCAAGTGCCACTATTGTTGATGTTACTGCTGCCATATTATAATACCTTTATCATTTCGTTACAGTTCGTGCTACCCATCTTAAAGCCACACTCCCCGTACCTGTCTATCAAGCTCTTGCTCTTTAGAGAGGTGTAAATATATTTATAAGAACCCTTGTCCTTAATAAGCTCAGTGAGTACGTTGATCAGAAACCTTATAGCCTCCTGCCTATCGTCCTCCCTGTAGTGAAAGTTTGACACTATAAACTCCAGCCAAGCGGCCGATGAGTTTGTGAAGTATACAAAACCAGCACAAATTTCTTTCCCATCCTTGTGGATCATGACGCCTCCCAGACCATTCTCTGGCAGCATGTCCTTAGGAGGGGGTGTCCATCTCCAGTCCTTCCACCATGACGATAACGTCTCATAATCATCAGATGTTAAGAACCTAACTTCCATTTAACAAATTTACGGAAAACTTTTGAATACTGAACTGGCTATAGAAAACATTTCCACCTGAGTGGTGTCGTTGTTCTCAAGCTTTACAGACATAAAGAAACCTCTGCTTCCATATGACTCGACCTGGCTGTTCTTTACGCCTATCAAAAAATCAGTAGTCAAAGGAATAACTCCAGCTGTTGTGTTTACAGTTATAGTTGTAGCTGTAAGGCCAGTTATAGTCCCTATAAGAACCATCGTCCCGTCAGATATTGGAGGGTTGGTACCCGTGACACCCATCTTGTATAGCTCATCGCCTATACTTATAGACTTGTTTAAATCAAATCCAAATGTTACCACTACCGCACTTGCAGTAGAGCTGTCTATACTTGTAGCGTTACCAATACCCTGTGTAGATACAGCCTTAAGGTCTATCGTGTTGTCCACTCTTCTTATGTATGCGAACCACTCTTCCTCCTTTTGTACAAAGTACGTTACATCCATCTCTGCGGTGTTTAGCTCTGTATCTATGGTCGCCTTCCATGGCTTGTTTGAATCCTCTGATATCGTCTTAAAGACCTTCATCTGCATCGGCTCATCATTAAATACCGTGGTCACCGTTGAAGGGTATTGAACGCCATAGAAGTTATTTCTTGTGGTGTTGTCGTTGTGCTTGTACAGCTTACCCTCTGTGAAGGTGTAGAAGCTGCTGTTCAGACCGATCATCCAGTCGGGCACATAGGACCAGAAGGATGTCCATCCTTTCGTCCATGTGGAGTACGTTATAGTTGCCATAATACAAATTTAACAAAATTAAAGCAAACAACTGTCGACCGCCTTCATCTCGTTGTAGTAGTGATAGGAGCATCTCTCAGGGGATATATCTAGATCCTCATTATAAGGTAGTTTATATGCATAGTCGGGCTTATAGAACATTCCCTGTGTGTTGTTTGGAACCCCTGCATTGTGAAAGAAGTACACCTCATCCCACCTGGATGATGGGCATGTAGCCCAACAAAAATCAAACTCTTTGGGAACTATTACATTGTGTCCTGCCAGCCAACCATTCCAAAGCTCTGCCCACATGCTTGCCGTCCATGACTGTATTCCATAAGGATCCTCAGGCTTACGCACATGCTGCATGGTGATCATCTTCTCGTACAGCCTTATACTGTCACTCTCAACCTTGGCCCAGTACTGAGATGTTAGGTTCTTCATAAGCTTCTGTGCACCACCACTGTTATCTTGATTTTTTCTTACTATATCCTTGGATATACCTACAATATCACACATGGCGTCTAGAACTTCCTCGCCCTTGCTCATTATGTATTCGTACCCTATATAGCTAATCGTGTCTGAGAAGTACCAGTTGTGATCCTGTAGGAATGGTTTGAAGTCTAGCCTCTTTGTGAATATAAAGTCAGAGTCATGAAAGAAGAACGCATCAGAGCTTGGATTCTCATCGAAGTGTTTCTTTAGTATATGTGCCTGTATCGAAGGTATATACCTTACACTACCTAAGGTGTCCTCGTAGAAGTAAAAGTTAACCCTATCTCCGTATCTCGAAACAAGCTTACCCCATGAGTCTGGTATCATATCCTGGAAACCTGACACCACATCGATGTCACTGTAACCCATAGATAGAAAGTTGTTTATATATACCTCTACCTGCCATGCATAGTAATCTGTAGCAGGCTGTGCTGATATAAACCTTAAGTTATACTCTACTGGCAATCGTAACACGAATTATATACAAACAATACCTCTAACTCTGGCCCTCCAGCTGAGTCTACATTAAATATCTTGTAGCAGTTTCCATCTGAGGCTTTTACAGCAGTGTCTGATGCAAGGATCTTTGGTCCAAAGAAATATAATTTACCAGCAATAATACCATCATTACAGTCTTTATAAGTGTAGTAGGTTTTGGTAAGCGTTGTTGTGGTTGTTGTAGTCGTAACTCCTGCACACGCCCTTACATACAGTACTTGACCAGTCGATGATATATTTATGGTGTAGGCTGTACCTCCGTCGTCCACATAGTACCACTTAAATACACCGTCAAATAAATTTGCTCCTAAGGCATCCGTGTAAACGAAGTCGTTAACGGCAGGAATTGAGCCACTACCGTTGTGGTAGAATGTCGAAAGAGAGGGCGTAAGTGAACATGCAGCAAAATCTGTTGTTTGGGCAGATGAATCCATATTGAATGAGCTGATGACGGGTGCTGTAGTAGTTGTTGTAGTTGTTGTGGTTGTAGTTGTTCCAGTACAAGTCGTGCAGTCTGCATATATTACGACGGGATTTTCTATTAAGTAATATGGGTATGAACCTGTGGTTGTACCCGTTATCTCCCAGCAGTTTCCGTCAGCTGTCTTGACGACATTTCCAACTACTATAGCTACAGATGTGGCGTCAAGTAGTGTCACTATAGTTGTGGGATCTGCACAAAGTTTTGCCGTGTAGTAGTTACCTACAGCTGGCACGGTAGTCGTAGTAGTTGTAGTCGTAGTGGTTGTTGTGCCTGGACATGCATACACGTCAGATACAAAACCGTTGTCATCTATCTGTATTACCTCCTGAGAGTTATCCACGTAATACCATTTATCACCACCTGTAAATGTTTGAAATCCATTGTCGTTGGTAAACCAGTAAATCCTATCCCTAAGTGTAGGAACAGGGTTAGGTCCATCAAAATACATGGTGCTTAAGGAAGGCGTGATAGCACATGCTGGAGACGACTCCGTTGTAAAGTTATTTACATCCATACGAAATGGCTTTCTATCCGAAGGTGAGGTTATCTCTACATTTATCGTTTTATTAGCACTGGTTCCAAAACAGTTTGTTGCATTTATAGTAAAAGAAAACGATATCTCTTTTTGAGACCTTCCTGTCACCGCACCTATAGATTCATCAAAGGTAAGACCTTGTGGAAATATATGACTAATACATCTACCCATATTTGTAACACTACCATCACCACGAACCACAGTAGGGACTGTAGTAGCACAAACTATAGCGTTAGAATCAAATCCAATAGTTATAGTTTGAGTGTTTGATTCACAGTCGGTGAATGTAAACAGTGTTGATTCTGATCCTCCCTGTAGCGAATACTGAATGCATGTTGTAACAAGCGTGAATGAGCTAGGGTTACCATGAACACTTATAGGTATGTTGATATCATTTAAAGATCTAAAAACCATATCCTCTTGATATATAAAAGGCACAGCAAACTCAGGGCAATCACATGGCTCTTTTGTAAGCACGTTCCCATTTGAATCTACACCTATATAGCTCTTTCCTGTAGAACTAGGGACAGTACATATCACCGTGTCTATCATGTGAAGAGCATTACCTCCATCATAAACTAAAGATCCTGTAGAGTTTGTATATATCCTGTCTCCTGGTTCAGGAAGTGCAGATGTTCCATTGTGATAGTAATTGGCTGTTGGGCACTGAGTACATACGTTTGCCTCTGTACCGTTTGTCGTGTCAATATAAAATGAAGTCAGGCTAGGCATAACTCTATTAACTATCCATACAGAATTAGCTATAGGTGAGTCAACTATAACTCTTGAGTCATCAGATTCTGAAATTTTATCAAACCTTAATGAACCTGTACCGTTGTTTACCGTACCGTCATAAGGGGTTTGAAGCTTTATATCGCTAAGACTCACACCTGCAGCTCTAAGTGCGTTAAAGTTAGCAATAGAATTGAGTCCCACATATCCAGAGTCTTCTATAACTGTATTATTGTTCTGTATCTGAAATCTCACAGGTATATCTACCGCCTGGTAATTTATACCAGCCACCCCTATGTTTGTTCCTAGATCAAGCTTTATAGACCTAGACCTTGCTATACCTTTAAAGGAAGCTGTACCTGTCCCTATAGAATCCTCATAGTCCCACATCAGATAAAGAAACTCAAAATCATTAGGATTCTGAAAAACAAAATCACCCTGATAATCAGTACCGTTAAAATGAACGCTTACAGCTGTACCTAAAGACTTTATAGTGGCCTTGTCGGACTCAGAATACTCCTGATTTGTAACCAGGTAGTATATCTTATTATGAAGACTTGGTGAAAAATCAAAGTACTCTGTAGATGGATCACCTGCCTTTAATGTAACAGTAGAGCCATGATTAGGTATAAAATCTATCCCACCAATACCAGTCTTAGTATCAAATAACGCTATACCTGTTGCTCCGAGTAATACATTATCAAACGTGAACTCATTACTTCCTGTGTATTGATAAGATTGATTTAGTTTCATTTTTTATCCTCTGGTTTATTTATTATAATAGGTCTAACTGTACCCTTACCACCTTTGGCCTGCGTTAAAGTAAATGTCTGTGTCACGCTGGTGCAGTATGTTACAACAAAGTTAATAGTTCTTGTGGAACCTGAGAAGTTATTTGCAACATTTGCGTAAATATTTTGAGCTCCATATCCTGACGTGCTTGATAAGCTAACCCAAGATGTACCTGATCCTGTGTCAACCAATGTGATCGCCCATGACAGAGCTGTAGATATGTTAAACATAAACATAGAAACACCGCCAGAATTATTCTCAACACTAAGTGTAGACGGTCGAATAGTCAATTCACATGGTGATGATCTTCTAGTATTATTTGTAGACAATGTATACCTGTTAGAATAAGGATCATATGCCCCTAACTTTTGCGTCTCTGGATTGTCCTTAAGCTCGTCCCTAAAATAGTCAGTCATACCTAGTGAAGATATCTCATTTACAGCATTTTTCTCTATCCCTACAACACATCCACGTCTTGAGTCTGTGAAGTACATATTACCAGCATTTGTGGCAAAGCTCTCTGGGTTGTTACTTATCCCGTACTCAACAGGATATGGCATCTCGTTCCCTAATACCTCAGGTATAGAGGCGACCTGTCCGCCACCTACGGCATCGAACAATACATTCTTACCATACAACACCTTGTTTATCTTGTCCTGATGAAGAACAAATACATCTGTGTCTCTTGCATATAGCTTTTGAATGGGACCGAACTCTCTATCGAGATCCTTAAAGTTTGCCAGAGATAGATTAAACTCGTTCAATCTATTGATAGATGTATCTCCCCTAAACACTCCGCTGTATGTCAATGAGGCCTCCTTACGCTCGTTCTCGTAGTCCTCTATAATACTTGTAACCCTTGGGCTAAACTTCATAGAGGCAGCGTTAAAGTCATCCTTTATTCTATCAGACTCCACACCGTTACCAAAGGCAAATGCGTTGAACTGACTGTTGAGTGCGGACGTCTGATTGATCTCAATGGTAGCGGCCTGAGTGGTAGATTGATCTGCCTCCCAGTCCTGATGATAGACACGTTGATTGACATCTGGAGATCCACTACCAGGCCATGATAGGTCTATAACTATAGAGTACTGGTTTGGTATGTATGTTATAGTGTAATATCCATCAGTTACGTTTGATGTACCCCCATATACATATACGCTCTGACCTACTGAAAAATTGTGAGGGCTGTCTGTGCTTGCAGGGTTAGGTACCGATACCTGTCCTGTATAGGCAGGTCCTAGAACTGTCTTATCGACTATAGATGTAATGTCTGGAAATACAGTGTTGGCATGTGTAAAATCTGCATACTTCCATCCTACCTGATGAAGGTTGTTTACTATATCTTTAGAGTCTGTTACCTCGTGATATATCTCCAAATCCTGATCCAGAGGCTCCGTCTCACAAGCCAATGGATTGTCTAACTGCTCTATTCTAAATCTTACTCTAATACTATTTCTGGCAGCGGATTCACCAAATTGAGGGTCTAATAAACCATATTGTTTACTTTTACCAAATCCTTTTATAATCATCCTGACAGGATAGTCCTCAGTTGGAAGTGTCGGATAAGCAGATGAGTACCGTGTGATGTCAACAAAATCACTTCTTTCCTGAGTGAGTTCAACATCTTGCTGAGTTACTCCAGTAAAACCATCTACAGCATATCTAGCCCTTCTAAAACATACACCTGTTGCACCTACGTCGTCCCCGCTTCTGTTAAACTGAACAAAATCCTTATATGCTCCAGATTCTACAAACCACTCCTCTATGTTATCATACTTTCTATCTGATACAAAAACCTGTTCAGCTTGAGGTGTATTAACTGAATTTTCACCTGACGGATTCCTATCTTGTAGGATGTGAATTTTAATTTTGGCTAACGCCTGTATCTCTATCTCTTTATTAACATTTGCATCTGAAGAATTTCGAGTTACAATTCCAACGGCACCGCCACCGTATTTTCCATCACCTTCATCTGATATATCAGTTAAAAATGTAGGAACCGCACCAGCGTCTTCCCCAGGCGATTGAAAATAATTAGCCGCTATACCGAAGCTTTTATTACTCCTGCAAAGAATCTTCCATTTATCACCCACGCTATATGCCGAGTTTTGATTAAAGGCAATTCTGCAGATCGGTAAGGAAGAGGTTGATGTAGGACTCATAAGAAAATGAGGACTAGATATAGATACGTTTTCTTCTATATATGTACCTTCATCTATATCTTTTGTGTATTTAAATGTAACATCTGTTGCTGTCACACTATCTATCTCTACAGTGATCCTCATGTCTGCGTGACCAGCTGCCCATGTAGCTGACGAGCCTGGTAATTCTGACGCTGAAATAAACTGAGCGTCTGATACCGACATAGAGTTGGCATCGTTTGACCCATAGTATGGAGTGTGAGGGTCAATATAACTATTCCCAAATATAGCGACAGGTAGTTTTGCATATTTTTCGTCAGGGTTGGCATAAATTGAGGGGTTTACAGGTCGACTTGTCCCAGTATGCTGCCAAATTGCCTGGAACTTATCATTGTCTGTAAATAGATTGGGTGAGTCTACCTTTATTTTAAAATAAAGCCCCGCCTCAGCTTGTGATATATCTTCAAATCCATCTGGCTTTAACTCAAACTCAAGTATCTTATACTCTTTATTGGAATACGTCGGTCCCGTACCTGATGATTTAAATATTACATAATCACCAACCTTAAATTTATCTCTGTCAAACTCGTTTATTCTAAAGTATCTAAATGGACCATCTACATAGTACCATAATGGAAAGATGTTGTAGTAATTCTTCTTCGATTGCTTTACAACCAACCTATAATTTGTAGCCCAAACAGGAGCTGTGTTTTCTATTCTTACCTTTAGACTATTACCCTTGTCAGAAACAGAGGGCGGTATATATACCGAGTTGTCATTACTTATTAATGCCGTAGTCATACGTCCGTAGTCATCACCATATATAATTCCTACCTCATAATCCCTATCTGTCCTAAATGTACTTATTGGGGTATTTTTAGCGGTGTCTGTAGATGAATATGTGACGCTAAATAAAACCTCATCAACGTCCTGAAACTGAGTGTAGTTACCATATATCAACCTGTTACCTATTATTTCTTGAGACTTAGCCAGAAGAGGTACATTGTCAAACAGCCTAGTAACCTGATCGGCTGGTAGTGGTGCGTATATCTTGTTATTGTTAAAAGTGTAGCTACCAACAGCATTATCATTAAGCTGCTCCTCCTCTTTGTCTATAGACTTTACTATTTTGACATTAAGACTTCTTGTGTCATACGCAAGTAGTTGTATCTCTTGAACAAACTGATTACCAGTTTCAAATACAATCCTACACTCGTTATACTCATTAACCATGGCGGCATTGTCACCGTTAAGAGGATCTACTTGATATTCACCAGGTTTAAATGCAACACCTGAAAATGGTGACATTGAACTGTACTCGTTATCCACATATTTATACCTGTACGAGAAGTAAAGAAACCTCTCATCCATGTTATTTGATTGAGTAAGCCCCTTGCTTGGGTATATGGCTGGTGCATGTAATGGCGGTCTAATTATTACATCTATGTCGTTATCAATACGACTGTCATCCACCGAATACCCTTTAGCCCTTGCTATGTTTATCTTCCTGGGTGGATTATAGTTGTCCGTCCAAAACAGTAGTGCACCGTCATCCTTGTGCCCAGGTAGATAATTAACCCCTGTAATCAAGTACTGATGATTGAAGTTAAGCTTACTTGGATTACCACCAGTCTTTGTACATATAAGAATCTGTGCTATAGTGTTGTCTATCTCGTTGTACTCAAATATTGCGTCATACTCATCTGCCGCTACAAACCAGTATATCAGGTTCAATGCCTCGTACTCTACTGCACCTATAGTCCTGGCATTTGTAGATCCTATCGCTGGTGTGTATGAGTTTAGTATCGTTGTTATATCTCCCTTAAGTGTGTTACCTAGTGAGTTTGAAACAGATCCAATATTAGATCCCTCAGACGTGTCTATAGTTATATTCAATGCATCAGAGTACTGACCACCAGACAGGAGTCTTTGGTCAAGATCTTTGTTCATCTTTCCTGCTAGGAATGTCTTCTTTAGCTCCATACTTATTTAATCCATTTATCTCTACCTCTAAGGCTCATCAATAGCCTGGATGGATGTAGATTACTTAGTCTAATTTTTGCATTTCTTAAAGTGGCCGTCTTATCTCTTCTAGCCCTGTTTATGATGTACTCCTGAACACCTGTCTTGTTGTTTAGAAGAGCGAACTTTATGTAGTTATATAAATATTCCTCAGCCATCTTGTTAATGGTAATCTTACTGTCATCTCCGTTCTCCATGCCGTCAGACACATACTCAAGAACTATATGCTTGTTCTCTATACCTGAGGAGAAGTCTATCACACCAGCCGCCTTGTTTATTGAGAACCTTGGGTTGTTGTTTGCTTCTGCAGTGTCTAGTCCGTATCTACCACCCATCCTGTAACCAAAGTACCAGTCACCCTCGTAGTTGTATCCGTGACATCCGTGATATATACCTCCTCCCACGTATAGGCTTTTCTGCTGTCTAAGTATGTCTACCTTTGAATCTCCAGTGACAATCTCGCCTGCGGAATCAAAAAGTATATCCAGGTTATTATCCTGAAGATATCCCACAGCGGAAATAGGCTGTCTGTTTTCTGTCAATGGGAATAGTACATTTCCACTTAGAACTGATATACGTACATAGTTTACGTAGTCAGGAGGCATGACCATCTTAAGTTGATCGCCCATCTCCTGTTCTATCACCTTTATATTTCTAAGTGCGTCATAGTTAAGCTCCTGTATCGCTCTCTTTGCGTGGAATAATATCGCATAACGATCCACGTTGTTTACGATCTTGTCATTGCCCACATACATAAGCATAAAGTTTCTCACGATATCAGCCAGAGATACGTACTGGTATTCTCCGTGGTTGAGGTCTGTAGGTATGACGCCTCCATTTGTGTAGTATTGGTAGTTAGTTATATATGCCATATCTATTGTTTTTGTTGTGCGTCCTGAAGTTCTTCAGACTTAGCGGCCTGAACAACCTCTGCCTCTCTAATTGAAACACCAGCGTACTGTAATATTTTTAATACAAGATTAACGAAGTCACTTTTAGGTAACTCGAAGTCTTGATAGTCTGCAGCAGACTCGTTAAACAAAGGATCTGAATCTGTTAGACTGGTTGCTATGTATGTCCACTTGGGATCGACAGGATACCTTATATACCCAATCGACATATTAGATATTATACTAGTGGGGTATACAATGAAGCCATTGTCGTCCAGTGTGTATACTGGGTATGCCACTGTAGGTGTCGTTAGGTTTGAAGACACTAGACTTAGAACCTTGTTCTGACTTACCTTCTCAACCTCTACTGAGTTGTTGTATATGAGCTTATCTATAAAATAATAGTCCGTGGGAGGTGTAAACTCAGAACCTGTATATGTAAGGGCCGCCAGCTTATAAAAGGTATCTATGACGTCCGATATTTTTCTGGGTATATCTGAGTAACCCTCACCATGTAGCCTAGCATTCTGCTTGACTATCGATGTACTGTATGAGTATATGTACTGTTCGAAAACTTCAAGCTGTGCCTGCTTTGCAAACAGGTTGAACTCAAGGGGCGTTATGTATCCCCTGTTCTCCTTGCTGATTATAGACAGTACAGTATTTCTTACTTGATTTATCATCTATCTAGTTTTAACAAAGATAAATAAAAAAAGGCACTTCGATTAAAAAGTGCCTTTAATGAATTACGTGATATTACTCTTACGCAATAGCGATTCCACTTACTGCCTTTGAAGGCACTACCGTTGTTACAACATTATGCCATAGAGACTGATGTGCATGAACAACTGCATTTTGAATGTCATCTCTCATTTGATGACCACTTGATTGTGTAGCATGAGTTATTGTAATAACATCTTGTGCAGCAGCACCACCATAAGCAATAGTAACTGTAGTGTTGCTTGCTTGTTCGATAAGTTTAATATTATCAGCAGAAACTAATTGATTCCCTTCACTTGTTACAGGGATAGATAAAAACTTTGCCATTGTTAAAAAATTTAATGGGTTAATAATACCACAAATATACTAATTATCAGATATCTTTTCATCCAGGAACTTGAACAGTTCCAGTCCGTCATTAGACTGCAGATAAGATGACAATGCATACAACGGATCCTCTCCGAATGGTATCGTCATTAACTTCTTCTTGTTTTCCTTTAGATTGTAGAATATCTCCTTCTTGTTGTTTCTGAATGACAGGTAGCCGTCAGATAAAGCTCTGGCCGCTATGTTATTCACACGCAGAGATGGGTCGTTAACCGCATCCATGAAGTCTTGAGGATATCTCTTTGCATAAAGCATCATGTCTCTTTTTACCTCAGCTACAGTCATAGAGGATACTTTTCCTCCTAGAAGTACGTTAGCTACAGCCTCCATAGTGTTCCAATCCAAATCCCTAGCTGCAACCTGAGCGTCAAGTTCGCTGTACATGAAATCAACATGTTCCTGAGCATCCTGCTCTTCGTCAAATTCATAGAACTCTGCACCGTTATTAGGATGATAATGTAGAAACTCTTGAAGCACTGGGTTAGTTTTCGGAACTCTTAATATTCCATCCTCAAAAACTATTGGCTCTAAAATAACATTGCTATCCTGCTCATCCTGAAATGGTGAGTTTGCGTTACGTGCGTACCTAAGAGGTCTATTTGTGTTATTCTCCTCGTCGTAGTAAAGCAGTCTGTTTCTTGGTGTGTCTCTCGACGCTATGAAGTAGGCAAGAGGTTCCTTGTTTCCCTTTAATAGATATACTCTATCCTTAGGTTCGAGTATTGATTTTTTCTTTTTCATTTTATTTTAATTTAATTTTTACAATAAAAACCAGGGGCCGAAACCCCTGGTATATAAATAGTCCTGTATTATCCTTTGAACAATACGAAGTTATTAGCTCCCATAACACAAAGTGCTCTTTCTGACAAGAAGTTAACCTGCATCTTATCGATGTCGCTAGTCATAGCTCCACCTGCAGAACCTGTCATCCAAGTTTTGTATCGACGATCCTCAGCCTCAGAAGCTCTGTAACGTACATGTAAGAATGGACGTTTAGCGTTCTTACCAAGAACTTGATCGTACACTGATGTAGTACCAGCTGGTACAAGAACACCGTTTACAGCACCTCCTGTCAAACCTCCACGAAGCGTAGCATCGTTTAAGTATTTCCAGTCAGTCTTGTAGAACTCATAACCTCTCTTGAATCCAGAGAATCCAAGGTTAAGTGCCATCTCCTCTGAATTGTCAAACAATCCGTAAGATGTACCACCTGCTCCGTAAGAGTTTTGAGCTGCTAGCATGTCGTCAATATCGAAAGAGAACTGACGGTTTAAGAACAATACGTTCTCAGCGATAGCACCCTGCTTGTCAAGACGTTGTACGATTGTATCAAAGTCTGCCAATGCAGCTGGGTTACCACCTGACCATACGTTACCTCTATTCTCGATAGTGTCAAACATACCTTCAGTACCTGCGTTTCCAGCATCTACTCCAGCAGCACCTGCATTTGTAGATAAGTAAGCTTCAGCTCCAGATGTACCTTCTGCAGGAACACCCTCAACCATAGCCATCTCTAAGTAATCGTCAAATCGTAGACGAGTCTCGTGCTCTGACTTTAAGTACCATAGATATCCAGTTGCACCGTTTTCAGTTGTAACCTCAACCCATCCTACTTGAGCCATATCAGATCCAGACACCTCGTAGTTGTCCTTGATGATAATTGGCTTGCAAGAGAAGATTGAATCTTCAGCCTCTAACGAACCTTCCATCCCTGCGGAACCTTTCTTAAATTCAGATCCGTAAACGAATGCTGTTACAGAAGTAGTTGCAGCTGTAAAAGGACTTGCAGCGAAATCCGTGTAGTATGCTACGGTAAAAGTTCCACCAGTAACAGCAACAATAACACCCTTTGCAGACTCAGCTGACGCTTGATCTGATGATAAGAATACTGTTTGGTTTTTTCTAAATACCATTCCTGTTCCAGGAGCACCCGCCATAGTAAACACTTGCTGTCCTGCAGCAGGAGCACCAAATGCAGCGAAAGTCATCGCTTCGTATTTTGTGTGTAAACGTCCTTGCTCTGCCCACTTGATTAAGTCAGAGTTAGTAGGAAGTTCTGCACCGACCATTCTCAAGAATGATGAGATTGATCTGTTTCCATATCGCTCAAATTCAGCTTCGTAAGTATCTGGAAGATACTGTGTCAAGAAGTCGAAATTGGTGATGTAATTTGTAGGCAATGTTGCCTTGACCGAACTCGGTGTAATTGCTACACCTGGAGTGGCCTGTAATGATCCAGCCATTTTTTCTAATTTTTACGTTTTTTAATAATTAATCTATTGCCTCGACTTGCATCTATAGATCTGACCTGTACACCCTCCTTAGGAGTAACCTTTGTGGACTGACGAGTCATGTCAATATTTTTAGACTCCTTAGCCACTCCGTCTACCGCATCTGCCATTCCTTTCTCATAGAAGTACTTGGCAAACTTTTCAGGGTTTGAGGCCACTGCTATAGAACGATGAAATCCCTCATAGTCCTCAATCGATCCATCCTCACCTGTAAACTTATTAACAAAGTTATTAAGGTCAGACTGTTCGTTGAGTAAGGTCTTGCTATCAGCTGGCTTGTAGACAACCTTGTTATCTTCTGATACGTTGAACCCGAAACCTTCGAAGTTCTCAGAGAATAATTCACTCGTCTTACTTGTAAATTTTTTAGCCCTCTCAGCAAGCGTCTTCTCGTTTTGCAATCGCTGCTCTTTTTGTTTCTTGTAGCTATTGAAGCTCTCTCTCTCCTCCTCAGGAACAAAGGACTCCCTTGACTCAAGTGGAACCTTGTACTGCTCTTTTAAAGAATTGAAATATTCTCTAGCTTTAACAAGCTCTTTTTTCTTCGCTACCTTCTTAGATTTTACTTCTCTCTCTTCATCGAGATCTGCGTCATAAGAAAACTTGTCCTCTATCTCAAATGTTACATCCTCAGGATCTAGTCCTTTGTTTTGTTCTAAGTAGTAGTCAAGTAGTAGCTGGTCGTCGTTAACATTGTCATAATCCTTATTGATCTTAACAAAGTCTGCGATACCTCGACCTGTTTCTTTTTTATACTTCAGGAATGCTGATACATCCTCAGGTAGTTCTTCGTTTGCGTCACGCTGTTCAAACAACTCATCTAAGGAATTTATCTCCCTGTCGTATCTATTTCCAATATATGAAAGAACGTCATCGTCACTTAAAGACGACTCTTTCACTTCGCCCTGCGGCTCAGTATCTTGTTGCACCTCTGTAGTATCCTGTTGCACTTCTTTAGTATCTTGACTATCAGTGTTTTCAGTAGCTACTTCAGCCTGGTTATTTTCATTCTCTGCCTTAGCTAAAAGATCTCTCTCGATCTCTTGTGCCGACTTTTCTTCAAAGTCAACGGCCCTTACTTTAAATTCTTCTGCCATTTTATTAAATTTTATTTATCCACAAAGTTAATTAATATTTTTATATCCTATTTAGGACCAAAAGACTGAAGGTCAAAACCATCTAATGTATCCTCAGTGCTTTCAAAATTTTGAGGCGGTAGATTGTTTTTTCTCTGATTTATTAATTTAGATTGCTCAGTATTTTGTTGACTTATTCTTTCTGATTTAGCCTTCTCTCTTTTATCTTCTCTATTCATCAATGAATCTGCCTCTATACCTTTAAGCTGCATATTGTACTGGAACTCTAGGTCCATCAGATATCTCTTCGCCTCTACCTCTGCATTCATCTTCTCTATCTCAAACTGCATCTCTGACTCTTTAACCTGAGCCTTTGCTTGTGCTTCAAGCTGTATCAGTTGGGACTTCTGTTGAGTTGCAGATTGCTGTAGCTGTAGATCTGACTGTAATTTCATTTGCTGTTGTTTTTGAAGCTCTTTTTGTTTTTGCTCCATACGTCTACGTCTCTTTACCTTAAGCATTTCATTAGCCAACTTTATATTGTTCATGCTTCTAATATCAATAGCGTCCTCAAGATCTATAGTCTGTTGTTGAAGTGCAATATTTATGTTGTTCTCTAACATCTGCTGCTCTTCTTCATCTGGTGCCACCTCTATAAAAATACCAAAGTCGTATAAATAAAGCTCTTTTATCTCATCAAGTATAGCTACATTATACTTGCCTATCTGCATCGCAAACTCTTCTCTAAAATCCGCATACTCAAGTATGTCTGCAACTCTAAGAGATATGCATTCAGCAAGTTTTCTAGTCGCATAAAGACCTGCGTTTAATATATGCCTTGTTGCCGTGTTAGAGCTTAGTGCTGCAAGTTTTTGAACACCGACCAATGCATCAGGATTTGGACTTGATCCATCTCTTGCTGAGTTGATTCCTGTAACATCTCTGATCATATTCAAATAATGGTTGTAGTTTGCAATAAGTGCAGACATTTTAGACTGACCACTGTTTGAGTTTAACTCCTGTATTGGAACTCGTGCATTGTTGAAATCACCTTCTTGAGTGTAACTTCTACCAATAACACTACCAGTCTGAAAGTATAGCTTCAATGCATCCTCAGGATTATATGCCGCACCTGTACCTAAATCAACCTCATTAATACCGTCAGCATCTATAAATACACCGTCAGGAACAACCCTTGACATTACCTGCTGTAACTTTAGATGAGTCAATTGAATTTGATCAGCAAAAGGGATCATCCTTCGAACTAAAGACTCTACATTTCCTTTGTATAATCTGGGAGCATGTGCAACATAATTTGGCATAGCACTCTGAGATGCAGATTTAGGTCTAATCATATTTCTAGCCATCTCCCACTTAAGAAGTATGTTAGATCCGCATACAAGTATTCCATCATACCAGACATCTTTTGGTGCCTCAATTATTTCAAAAGGAACACCATCACCTGTTGGTGGGTTAAATGTATCTCCCTTTCTTATAACTCTTTCTCCTCCATTCTCCAATATCTTTTTCTTCCAAACAAACCTTTTACTAGTTTTGTAATTGAAGTACATAAGTGTAACAACCTCATTCAAGAATGCATCATCTTGATAATTTCTAATTATAGGGAAGTAGTTGGTGTATTGAGAGCTGTAATTTTTTATCTCAGTCAGCTGTTCATCTGTAAGATCTGGATTTATCTTTAATAACTCAGTATAGTGTACCTGCTTAACCTCCCCGAAGTAGTAGCAATCTGAGAAGTCTTCCTTCTCTGTATAGCTGTGTATCCAGTTAGCTGGATCGACATACTCTACATTGACACCATCGTTAACAAGAAACTCATGCTTCATCACACCCACACCTATGGTTGTTACATCGTAGTCAAAGTTCTTTTTGGTCTCGTCGAACTTATTCATTTTAAAGATGGTGTCTATAGCTACCTCTTCGGCTATCTCTATACCAGGCTTGTAATTTATCTGCATGTAGAGTGACAGCTCCTGATCGTCAGCAGGTAATTCATTCGGATCCATGTTAAATGCATTGATACCGAACTCCTTCTTTGTCATATCTAAGAAATCCTTAGCTACCATGTCCTTCTCTATAGACTCCTGAAACTGATTCTTTTTTTCGGCAGACATTACGTCTTGAGCTTCGGCCCTTACTTTGTAAAGTCTATCATTCATACCGTTGACAACGATATCTACAAATTTGGGTATTATAGGAATAGGGCTCCAGTCTAGGTTCAACATAGACATATCACCATTGATAGCTAATTCATCCTTGTACTTCTGTATAGGCTGCTCTCCTCTAGCATAAAGCCTTAGTCTATGGTACTCTCCCCACTGGTCATAAAACCTACAGGAACTTCCCTTTCTTTTGAACCACTCTCCCTCTATAGCTTTAGCTACACTTAGTCCATACTTCTCCGAAGACTTTTCTTCGTCAGAGGCCATCTGGTTCGGGAAGGGTAATTGGTTAATTATTACTGAAGGTTTCTCCATTATTTTATTATTTCGCTTCTATTTCCACGATTATCATATCTTACAAATTTAATACTTATTTTTGATTCTTTTTTATCTACCTCAGAGATATACTTTTTATTTGCCATAATTGCCAATCCTGAACTTATAGATGCATCATATTTTGTTCTATTATTTATCTCAAACTTAGCCCAATCTTCTAGGGTTCTATTAAAATACATACTTCCAATATTTCCAGAGTCTCTATACACAGCCTCTGTATCAAAACCAACGTACTGTTCTATGTAGGACTCTATAGCTGATGCGTGAGCCTGTTTCACATCCTCACTGGTGTTAGGTATACCACCGAGCTCTAACTCGGTCTTAGACAGCCTCTTTTTGTTTTTGTCTGGTCTATTCATAGAAAACCCTCTGTAGCCCCTGTTCTTAAAATGATATAAAAGCCTGGCCTTGTTGTTCTCTGCAAGTATAGGCATTCCATAAAACACACACGCCATTAGTACGTCTTCAAAGAATATCTCTGCCGTCTTAGGCCTAGCTATGTACTCCAGAAAAAACTCATTCGAGGGTGCGTCCTCCATGTGAAACTTTGTTAAACCGTGTAGTGCACCGTTTGATCCACTACCCCCTACAACTCCAGATATGTCATATGGGTCACAACCAAATGACCCCATATGCTCATTCCCTGGGTATTTTACGCCACCACGATTAATAATATTATTTCTATGCTCAAAGCTAGGAACCCATGATACAACAAACCTACCCTTTTTATCAGGAGTCCATATGACAGTAGTGTCCTTCTCTCCGTTCTTCCAATGAAAATATCCTCTCGTAAGTATTCTGTCTTTAATCAGGTTATCATTATAATCTATCTGCTGATATATCTTTGTCAGGTTAAATATTGACTGTCTAGACTCATCCCTGAATGCATGAGACTCTGTCCTAGGAAATTGTCTGTAATATTCGTTTAATGCATCAGGATCTGACTTTAGTGCAGCAACCTCATTATCCCAGTACGTTATCACACCATCACATATCATTTCCCCATCAACACCCTCGACTGGTTTTTGAGGATCATCAAATACAGGCCATCCATACTTATCTATGTATCCCTCATAATTCCATTCCATAGGTATGAACAATGAATATAATCCACTTCTTGTTTGACCGTTGCCAGATCTTACACGAGGATCACTATCCATGTACAACTTCTTAAAATTACCACCACCCTTTGAAAGGGCGTTTGACGTAGATCCCATCATACACTTACCTATAACCTTACTACCAAGCCTTAGACATGTCTTTGTTACACGCCAATTATTTAATATGTTCTCTGGTTTTTCCCACTTACCACTTTCATCATGAACAAGTAGTAATAGCTTTTCACCGTCATAACTATTATCCGAGGTGTTCTTCCAGTCAATAGTTGTGTCTAATCCCTCTATCTCATCGTCTTTCTCCTCGTCCATATTCTTGCGAGTAATCTTACTTGCAGGAACCCTAAATGCAAGTTCGGTCTTAGGATTATCCATACCGTCCTGTATAGGTTTAAAAAAGAATGGATAATTTCTAACAATTGGCACGACCTTGTCCGTAAACATTTTCTTAGCATCACTACCAGTCTTTGACAGTATACCTATCCTTGAATCTCTTGATATGGTTCCTATATTAGCACACTCCTCAGACCCCATGAAAGAAAAGCCTGAACGCCTGTTTTTTAGGTAGCACATTCCAAAAGACCTTTTATCTGCCTTGCATGCCTCCCAGAATATGTAGAATATTCTATTGGACTCTCTGAAGTCAGGACGACCGACATCAATCTTTGTCCATTGAAGGTACATATAGTGAGATCCAGTTATATATGTGAGTTTACCATTGTTTTTAAACCAATGTCCTTCTTCTCTTCTATCAAACTCACTCTCTATATAATCGACATATTTTGATTTAAATAGATTATCCTTTCTGTTCCAATCGAATATTGTTCTTATCCTTGACAAATCTTTTGGGTATTCTGAAGCAACCCACCGATCGTTTTTTACGTCTATATTTTTTGGAGCTTTAGGTAAGGCTATATAAAGTCCATTAATTTCATATATATCACCTATTGTTCCGTCTTTAGATATAACAACCAAATCGTACTTATCATCGTAACCATATAACCATTTCTTTGCCCTGTTTCTTGATATCAAGGCATTCTTACTTATATAATCATTTGATATTTTATACAGATTATTTTCCATTCTTTGCCCTTCCTTCAGCAAAACCATTCTTGCCTGCATCGATAACCTTTATCTCTTCCTTATCACTCTCCTCTTCCTCGATCTTATGAAGCATAGCTAAGGCGTCATCGAATGCTAATTTTTTAGCAGATGCTGCATTCTTCATTTTGTCTGCAGTTATATCATCTTCTGCATGGGTTATTATTGGTTCCTTTAAAACCTTGATTAACTCATCTATAGCTAACTTTGCAGCCTGTAGTATTTCTACCTTTTTAGACATATATTTCTATTGTACATTCTATAAAGTATCTCCTCACCTATTCTGAACTCGTACTCACTGTCTGGTGTGAATGATATTATATCTCCCTGATTGACGTAGTCTATTTTATCATTCTTAAATACCAACTCACCCCACAGCTGCTCAAGATTACCTAGCTGTGTGAACATATGGTCCTCAGACCCTATCGGTCTAACAAAGCAAAAAGGATCTGGTGCCATCCATACCTCATCTCTCATATAAAGATATAACTGACTTGACTCGACTATAAAGATGTCATTCATTACGTGATGCCAGCTACTCTTTTGATTGCCTTGCATATCATAATAATACCTAAACACATTATGATGAACTATAACAATGTCACCTGTCTTTACAGGTCCGTCGTAGTATATAGGGATGGATAAAACCTCTGCAAATCTATTTGATACGGTGTGATCCTCTTGTGACGTACTTATGATAAACTCCTTTCCATCATAGCTACGTATGTTATCATAACGCCTTCCATCGACAGGTTTTATAACGAAGCAGTATGGAGACTTCATCAGAAGTCTATTTTAAACTCTATAGAAACAGGCATCGTAGAACTAAACTCTTTCCACTTAACTATTTCATCATCCTTTCGTATATATATAGATATAGCGGTATGATCCTGTATTATTGATTCTATTATGTAAGTTCTATTTAGAACCTCCTGACCAACAACGTAGTGCATACACTTCATATAGTCTGGACCGACAGATATCTTTCTAATTATATTCACCTGTCCTTAAGTCTATGTCGATCTCACCATACTTTTCCGCAATCTCTTTCTGATAGGTAGCCAGGTCATGGGTTGCTATCTCTAGGTTTGCTATCGATGTTATCTTTTGATTTTTTAATCTCTCCAGAGTGATCACAATATCAGCTATCTGATTTTTATTGTCCCTGTAATTCTTGTTAAGCTCGACTAATTTGTCAAGCTCATCCTCTTCAATTTTTTTCATTTAATTTTATTTACTACCAACTGGCGATAGCAACCCTCTTCCATGTGTTTGTAGCTACACAAACATATAGATAGTTGGAATCATAGGCAAGTGTTCCAGCTGTCCCTGTTGAGGACGCAGTGGCTGGTACGCTAGATGTTATCATGTAGTCACGCAAGGATCCTACAGTAAAGTTCTTTGTAGCGTTAGCAGCATCTGAATCAGATCCCAGCAAGAGATCGTTCTCGGTAGGTGTGGTTGTTGAATATGAATCTATCTTTGCCATGTCAGTTATTTAGTACAAATATAGTAATTTTTATTTTCCTTGACCTCTGTAAGGCTTTTTGTAATTAACAGATTTCTTTAACCTTGAGTTATTCTTGCTATGGATACCTGTTCGTTTCTTCTTGGGTTTTCGAAGTGTTGCCGTGTTGTTAGCCATTTTCCAGTTGTTGAATCATTTGAAAATGTATTTTAGCAATCCTGTCTCTTCCAGACTCACTCATTAGTATCTCATGACACTCTCTGTAGTTGGTCATGAAAAAGTTTTCAGAAAGTATAGCTGGCATAGATGTGTCTGTTAGTACAGTAAACTTTGCTTCCTTGTCAGGATCACCATCAGCTGTTGATGGTCTCATCTTACGTTCTGGAAACTCAGCCTTCGCCTTCTCATACAAAACAGTTGCGATACGATCTGACTTTGTCTCCCCTGGAGATGTGAACACCTCCCAGCCATTTGCCGACTCATCACTAAACCCATTGGCATGTATGCTTACATATATACAAGGCTTGTCAGACGACTTTGCTATCTTGTTTGCAGAGTTTACCCTCTCTCTTAGACTTATATCTACATTTGTATCTACAAGATTAACTGAATCTATACCGTTAGAGTCACACATCTTCATCAGCCTATCTACGATAGCTCTATTAAACTCACCCTCGTAAAGAACATTTCCATCTGGCCATTCGGGAGATCTCTTACCCATAGTCTGATAGACACCGTCTATGACTCCACCATGACCATTGTCAAATATCCATAGATACTTTGAACTTGTCTTTGTGGGCTTTATAGACATGTCGAACTGCGTATTGCAGTGCGGACATGTGATTATCTTTTCCATGTTATCTTTCTTTTGCAGGAAGTGCTATAAGACTGTCTTTAGATCTAAGGAACATAAGACCCACAGCTAACCATCCTGACATTTCCTCGACGTCAGCCTTCTCAGTGTATATCATCACACCGCAAAAAACTAAAACCAATACACCTAGTATTGTTGTTATGTAGTTTGAAAATAATCTATTTTTCATATCTTTTTTTTTACAAATTTATAAATTCTAAACGATATATAAAGTATCGCAATTATTACTATTATAAGCATAAACCAATTAAGAACCCTTCTCCATGTAGGTGTCTTCTCGTAGTACTTTACAGGGATCTTTCTCTCTATAACTTCTTTAACAGTTACCGTGTCGCACTTTCCCTCTATGTATACCTTTTTTTCTCTATCTATATAAACCTTTACCTTAAGCTGTTCTTTCTCTAAAAAAACAGTATCATGAAGCTCATACATCTCTACAACCGTATCTACACTAATCTCTGGCACTATTACCTCTACGGTGTCATGAACGTACAGTGTATCTGTAGTAAGTAGGTGTGGATGTTTCTCTATAAGTCTTGTAAACCTTCTCTGAGGTGTACAGGACATAAGCAGAGATATTACTGCTATATATATAAATCGATTCATTTTTTTAATGTCTGGATCGCCTGTATGATCCTAAGCTCCATCTCTCTCATCTCTATCTTTAGATCGGAAAGAGAGGCGTCGTTCTTTTCTCTGTTGAACTCAACCTGATTTTTTAAGTCGTTAATTCTTTTATGCAACTGGTTCTGAGCTTCCTTCTTATCTGATTTCAACTCCTCCATGTCTGATGTTAAATTTTCAAGTACAACTTGCTGTATAGCAACTTTGTTTTTGAGACTATACCAAACTGTAACAGCACCGATCAGTGCTGATATTAATGATACAATAGCGTCAAATCCTATTTGCATTCCAGTTATTTCCATGGTTATACTATTAAGGGCATTGGCTCTGTCCATTCAGATGTATCCATGAGAGTAAGGCATTGTGCGTGAGTCATTGTCTGTAGAGGTGTTACCGTTCCATCAGATATGAATGATGGCTCTGCATCATACTTAAGAACAAACTCAGCATCATTAAGTGATTTCCGTATTGTGTTCTCGCTTGTCTCTCCGACCTGTGCAAAGTCAATCTTTGGAAGGTCATCTATTGATACTGTGGTATATGTGTCTGCTACTCTTAGGCTCATAGTTTTTTATTTTAAACAAAGATAATACTTTTTTTAAGTAGGCACATCTGTGCTAAAAGTTGAAAAGTTAGTCATTGTACCATTGTTGCCTCCTGAGCCATTGTCCGTAAGTGTAGGGGAAGTATCTCCATCGCCACATCTCCACCAACCAACAGGATTTAAACTACTGATATCATTGGGAACGCCTGTGCCATAAATTGAATTAATATCACTTGCTGATAGTTCAGATGTAAAATATGCAACCTCGTCAATATTACCATTAAACTCCAATGCATTAGATGAACTTGTCCCCCTTGCCCCAATCATAAAGTCTTGACTATTTTGAGTGCCAACTGGCTGCTGATTGTTGCCAATAGTCAGAGTTAAAGGGCTATTGTCAAAGTATATATTTACTCCACTTGCTGCTCTGCTGCCATCATAAGTGACTGCTATGTGATGCCAATTTCCATTGGATAAATTGCTAATTGCACTACTTCTTAATTGTATGTATTTATTCCCTGTGTAATTACCAATGTTGAAATAAATCTTATTACTGCTCACTATGGCTATACTATAACCTTCAAATGGTGAATTAGGATTTTGTTTTCCGACTAAAACTTGAGTAGAACCATCAGTTGTTTTAAACCATAAGGAAAGACTCAACGCATCTGCAGCTGTATCTGATGTGTCTAACACATCTCCCATTGTAACAAAATCATCCACACCATCAAGTAATATACTCTTGGTATTGGTGAATGGAACTGTTAGGATGTTTAATATAGAACGGTAGTAGCTTGACATCTATGCAGGCTGTACAATCCAATACTCAACTCTTGTTCCTCCACACCACTCAGCATAGATTACATTAAGAGCTGTTGTACTGTATGTACCTGAGCCCATAAGAACCCATCCCGCAGGTACTGAAGGAGCTGACCCCTCTTGGTGGTATAGCTTCTGAACGATTCCTAACTTAGCATCCGTAAGGTTGTTAGTTATGTTACCCGTTCCTGCTGCACCTGAGGTGTTATAAATTTCATTCTCTGTGAATGAGATTACTACGCCTGCCATGGCTACAGCGGACTGTGCTTGACCTCGAATGTCAGCGTATGTATAGATTGTTCTTGCACTGTTTGTCTGAGCTGATCCTCTTTCGATTAAATCCTCTGAGGCTGATATCCCGACAAATTGTTCGTTATATGGTATTGTTGGCATTTCTTTATGTTTTACACAAAGATAATAATTTTATTTATGTAGGTACGTCAGTTGAGAACGTACTGAAGTTTGTCATCGTTCCGTTGTTGCCACCGCTTCCGTTATCCGTTAGTGTAGGAGCTGTATCTCCATCACCACATCTATACCAAGTTAGCGGGCTATATAATGCAAGTGATGCAGGTAGACCTCCGTTGTATATTGCCGTTAAGTTGGCGGTTTGGTCAGTAGTAAAAAAAGCAAACTCGTCTAAACCACCACTATAAGTAAAAAAGCTTGCTATTTCACTAAAGGTATTAATTATAAGAGTAGTAGTTTTCGCAACTGAACTACCAAAAGCAGCACCATTTCTATAGGCGAAAACATTGTTTGAAGCATCTCTAACAAGCATTATGTGCTGCCATTGATTTAATACTAAAACATTTGAGCTTTCAGTAAATGTAGCAGCTGAATTACCAATTTTAAAATTTAATTGAGTTGCACTTTGTAGTTTTATAAAGTTTTGAGAATTAGCACTACTACCCATTACAAAGCTACCACTGTTAGAATTAAATACTGTTGGCTTCATCCAAAAAGACAAAGTAAAAACGCCTGAACTTGTTAAATCACTAAATGTTACTTCATCATCCACTCCATCAAGCAATATACTCTTAGTATTCGTGAACGGTACTGTTAGAGTGTTTAATATGGAGCGGTAGTAGTTTGACATATCTTTAGTTTATGTTGGTACGTCTGTACTGAATGTACTAAAGTTGGTCATGGTTCCATTATTGCCACCACTGCCGTTATCTGTCAGAGTTGGAGAAGTATCTCCATCACCACAACGCCACCAAGATACAGGAGACAATGAACTAAGGTCATTAGGCACTCCACTATTGTATATCGCAGTAACATCACTTGCTGATAACTCTGAACCAAAAATTCCAACCTCGTCAATATTACCATTAGCAGGTAATAAAGGTGTTGTATTTAACGCACTCATTAAAAAAGGAGTTGTAGCAGATGACTCTATACTTGTTATTGAACCACCACCTGTTGCAACAACTGTTTCAGCTACCCCGTCAATATAAATTTTACCACTGCTTTGTGCAGTTAAACCATCATAAGTAAAAACTATATGATGCCAATTAGTATCTGTTATAGTATTGGTGCTTTTATAAGTTAAGTTTTGTGATGTAAAAGATGTATCTGTTCTTAACATAACTGCAACAACATTGCTTGAATTTATACCTAAAAAGTAACCCCTACGATTACCTGATGGATTCATTTTAGATAATAGTATGTGAAAAATATTATTAGCATCTCTCTTAAACCATAAACTAAAAGAAAAAGGTTCTGTATGTTGAAAGTTTAAACTTGAAGGATTACCACAGTCTACATAATCATCCACACCATCAAGTAATATACTCTTAGTATTCGTGAACGGTACTGTTAGTATGTTTAATATAGAACGGTAGTAGCTTGACATATTTTTAGTTCATTTTAGCAGGGTGAATCAGTTATAATATGAGTTCCTAAAGAGCCCGCAATAGACCAAGTACCGCTTGCACTTCCGCTATTAGGTACTGATACACCTGAACCCTGTGTTACAGCATCATCCATTTTTAACCATACTTCAGGTGAGTAAGAAGATATATCAGAAGGACATCCTGAATTATAAATTGCTGTCATTTCACTATTTGTTAGGTTAGTATCCCATATACCTATCTGTGTGTAATATGCAGGAATTAACGCACCTGTTCCTATTCCAATTTTTGCTTGTGCAAAAGAAGAAGAATCAGGGAAATTAGCACCCGCCATAGACAAAACATTTAGATTAACACCGTCAAGAAAAACTGTGCAATCACCGTTGCCTGAGGTATTATCATAAGAATATATTATATGATGCCAAGATGTCGACCAATCGCTAAAATTAGTTATTGTGTGTGAAACAATACCCGTGCTATTTATACCAAGTTGAACAGTTGAATTATTCTGTGTTAGGTCAGTATTTATCTGTACCCTTAACTGAGATGATTTACCTGCTACCATTGTTATAAGTGGTATGGTTGCATTACCAGTTGTATTAGCCTTAAACCAAAATGAAAAACTTGCTTTTGTTGACAGGCTTAAAAAGTCTATTCCGTCGCTACTCCCTAATTCAACCATAGGGTCACTACTTGTAAAAAAACTTTTAGTGTTTGTAAACGGTGTGTCTCCCCCACCTGAGCCGAGGTTACCTCCTATAGAGTTAGATATGGAGATCTGCATTGGCATTCTACCAGAGTGCTATTATCTCAGATACATTTGTGCCTGTTGCGAAAACTCTAACGACCTGAACAGGTATAAATGTCCCTGCGGTAAGCCCCTTGAAAGTGACCTCGTCTCCTCCAGCTGTCAATACCTTTAGGTCTGTGCCTCCCGCTATGCTGCCCACATACAACACGCAAGCCCATAGTTTATCGCCAGCGGCATCTCCAACGTATGGTATGTTAACTGTGTTGCTTGGCGTTACAGCCGCTGCTCTGTTTGCTTGTAATTTTTGGTATCCCATTTTTTTTATTTTTTAGTACTCCTACCGTCGGCACCATTTCGTGCTCTGTTCTTATACGGATGTTCAAGTACAAATTTACCATTTTTTTTCTTACTGACATCCTTGCCTCCCTCGCCATCTATCCCACGACGTCTCCTCTCTCTTGTGTGCTCCACACGGTAGTCCTTCTGCTTCTTGGTCTTGTTCAGCTTTCGCTGGTACTTACGACGCTTCTCAGCAGCCTCAGGATTCTCCTCGTAGTACTTAGATGTCTTACTTTTTCCCATACGGAAATAATTCGTTTAGTTTCTTTCTCCTGTCATCACATCCGCAAGGCTGATTAAATGCCTTTGATCCAGCCTTAACTATCTGCTGAATGCCCGTCATCTTAGTCACGGCCTCTACCGTGTCTCCAAGTCCCTTATGTTTCTTTATCTTAATCATCTTTTAATATTTACCTCTCTTGCTCTTTGGTGAACTTTTTGTAGATCCACCCTTTCCAGCCCATAGGTTTTTACAGGCCCAATACCTGGCAGTAAGTTTAGACTTTGCAGTGCCACACTTGTGTCTAGCCTTAAAAGACTTACGGGCAGCCGCAGAATAATTGTGACCATAACCCTTCGCACCGAAGTGTATAATCTTCTCCTTGCCACCCTCGCAACCCTTGACCATCTTCTTCTTACCTGGTCTGGTTGATGCTCTGGGTTTGTTGCAAGGCATACTGCTCTTGTCTACCCTCTTTGACATTATCCCTTCTTTCTTAGCTTTTTAAAGTCAGAGGCTTCAATTTTATTTGGGTCTCCAGACTGTTGAGCTATATACTGCTGTCTCTTTGTCAACACCTTGATATCTTTATTTTTCATAGGTATTGAGTCCATTTGTTTCTTGTTCATAACTATCTTTTTAATAACCCGTCTCGGTCATCTTCTTATTAGGATTATTCTTAAGAGTAGCGTTTCTCCCTTGAGAGTTCATTAGACCTGCAAACCAACTTGCATTTGCCTTACCTACTGAATTGTAAGGAAATTTTTTCTCCTTCATCTTTCCTGTGTCTTTACACTTGTACTTTACTGTCGGCATTATTTCTTAGTTTTAGTTTTACCATTCATTGACTTAATCATCTTCTCAATCTTAGCCGCCTGTTGTGCGTGCATCCTTGAGGCACCCTTCAACTGCTTGACGACGTCTTTCATTTGCTTTACATTCATTTTTTTCTTTTTAATGGTTTTACACGTTTACCCATTCCTACCCTAGACTTCTCTGACTTCTTTCTAGCTAACTCAGACTTAGACATCTCACCCTTAGTCTTTGGAGTCTTGGATGAGACCCTCTTAGTCGGTCTGCAGTACTCATTCTTCTTACCCGCACCACAAGCCTTACCAGTACGTGTGTCTATCCACTTCTCCTTCTCCCATCTCTTAAGGCTTGCACCCTTGGAAGACTTAGTGACCTTGCCCTTTTTCTTCCTACACTTGGCTATAGCCTGTGAAGCTCTAGCCGAAGGGAATACCTTGTACTGTCTCTTTATTTTTTTATAACAGGCGTCTTTTGGCATTTATAAGTATCTTTGTTACAAATACAAATATAATAAAATGATTCCAAAGGTAAAGAAGAGAATCTCCAAAAGGGAGGATAAAATATTTTTTACACGAGAGGCTAAGTACGACTTCATGAAGCACTGGAGCGTGATACGAAGATGGGCCGTCATAAACTATGACCTTAAGTCATCTGCAGATTTAGACATGCTGATGTTCTTATACTCAGAACACCTGTTCTCCAGGAAGGAGTTCGACAGGTATGCCAACCATATGTCCTGGGATAGGTTCAGGTTTGATAGACTACTAAGGGATGGATTCATAAGAAAGTTCAGAGAGAAGAGATGGGGAGAGGCACTTCTATATGAGGTATCACAGAAAGGTAAGAAGATGATATCTACGATCTATAGGAAGATGCTAGGCTTTGAGGAACTGCCTGAGTCGCCTAGAAGAAATAAGATATTTAAAAGGACGGCACCCTTCTCACACAAGGTTCTGTCCATTGCGGTGAAGGATGCCAATAGGGATCTTAAAGAACGCAGGCAACGTCCTTCTCTTGAATGATAGTAAACCTGTCATCCCCTATCAACACATCGTGTGCCGATACCTTATCAAATATAACGGTGTCTCCACCCTCTATACCTTTTACATTAAATCCAACATCCTTAACATTACCACGCTGGTAACGCATATCGTTTGAGTCCTCGTCGCTCATTATAAGTCCGCTTGAACTAGTCTTCTTCTCGTAGACCCTCTCGACCAGAATAAATTTATTTAGTATCTCCATTGTCTCTCACGTTTGTTATTATTGAACTCGTGCTCATTATTGTGGTCGCAACAGATACAGCGTTCTCTAGTGCGTTTCGTGTTACATTAGCTGGGTCTATTATTCCCATCTTGATCATGTCACCCACCTTATCATTCCTCACATCGTATCCAACGCCATCCCTGCCTAAGTCTTTTACCGTGAATGCTCCATCTCTACCAGCGTTCTCTAGTATCTGATTAAATGGTGCGAACAGTGCATGCTTAACTATATTAGACGCCACAGAATCAGAATCAACCAGATCCATAGAATTAAGCAAGGCTATACCACCTCCAGGTAGTATACCACCCTCGATAGCCGCCTGCACTGCACAGACTGCATCGTCGATCCTGTCACGCTTCTCTTTCTGCTCTATATCAGTGAGTGCACCTACATGTATCACACCTATGCCGCCAGATAGGTTAGCAATACGCTCCTGAAGGAAGTCCCTGTCCTCCTTTCTCTCTGTAGTCCAAACAACCTTCTTCAACACCTCTACATGGTCAGTTATCGTGTCAGCCATCTCCTCTGAATGCATAATAACCGTCATGTCCTTACGCACGACTATCTTTGCCGCACGCCCCAGGTCTCCCAACTGTATCACAGACAGGTCGTCCCCAGTGTCGTCAGAGAAGTATGTACCTCCAAGTGCGACCGCCAGATCTTCTAGGAGTTCCTTCTGCCTGTACCCAAAGTTTGGAGGGAGTATGTTACACACCTTAATTTTACCCTGTAATGCATTGACATTCAATGTGTTAAGCACATTCTGACTCAGCTCTCCTATGATCAACAGGGGCTTGCCCTGTGCCACGATAGGCTTCAGTATGTTCTCTATGTTTGCCAGGTTACTGATCTCGTGGTCCGTGATCAATACATACGGGTTCTCCATCACACATTCCTGTTTCTTCTGGTCAGTCACGAAGTACTTCGATGTGTAACCACGCTCGATACGCATACCCTTGATGATGTCTACATAGGTATCAGAGTTCATACTGTTCTCAACCGTAACCATCTCTACCTCCTCAAACGCTCCAGCAATCATATCACCGACCTTCCTGTCGTTGTTTGCGGATATGGTAGCGACATCCCTGAGACGTCTACCGCTAACCTTCTTGCTCTTCTTCTTGAGGTGTGTGTCTATACGCTCGGCTATGGAATTGACCTCCCTGATGACCTCGGTCACGTTGTCACCATCCTTTATATACATCTCCGCTGCGTCTATGATCGCCTCCGCTAGTACGATAGATGTAGTCGTCCCGTCGCCAGCCATAGTGGCAGTCTTCTCGGCAGCCTGACGCATCATCATCACAGCCAGGTTCTCGGTCGGGTCGTATAGGTTGATCGACTTGGCGACCGTCACACCGTCCTTTGTGACCGTTATGCCACCGACATGATTCTCTGACTCTATAAGGACAGTACGTCCCCTAGCCCCTAGTGTGCTCTTTACAGCTCCCGCAATTTTCTTGATTCCAGCCCTTAGTTTCTCTTGGCCGCTGTCGCCAAGGTGTACCTGTTTTACTATCATTTGATTTAATTATTTTTTACAAATATACAAAAAACCCACCGTTTAGGTGGGCTTTTGCTTATTTATTTAACCTCTTCTGTTCCTATTTAGTGGATTGTCTGTTGAATCCCTAAAACCCTGCATTGTTTCTGGGGTGAAGTATTTAGGACCTTTTTGCTTGGCACTTTTACCTATCTTACCCATCTTCACACGATCAGATATACTAAAAGTGTCATCACCACCTACCATGTCGCTGTATCTCTTAGCACGGTTTATATCCCTAATCTCTCTCCTTGCGTCCTGATTTACCGCTAGGTTTTTTAAGAAGTTACCTCCCCTCATCTGATCACGCTTTCTTTCTTTTAAGATCGCCTTTCTCTCGTCAAGCTCACCCTCAGTCATTTGCTCTAAGCCACGACCGTAGGTTGCCTTTGCAAGTCGCTCTTCTTGTCTGAAACGACGTCTATCGCTTCCTATATTATTATCTCTTTGACCCTTACTGGCATACTTAATCCTATCTCCCTTAAATACATCCCTCTTACCGCGTGATGGCATTCTAGGATCTGAATACTCAGTCTTACCTGAAATTTCTATATTACCTGCCCTTTGTCTGCGTGTATTTAATTCTGCAGGTGTTACTTTCATTCTATCTAAGTCAAATTCAATCTCTGGAAAATCAACCTCATCATATTTCTTTGGAATATATTTAGATGGCCTCCTAATGTCAGAAAGAAATATTGATCCCCTTCTTGTGCCTTTGGGAATAAGTGCCTCAAGAAACTCAGCGTCATCCTTAAAATCTGCAGGCCTGTACAGGTTCGTTGCGATAGGTCTCCCTTCTTTTCTTTGACGCTCGTTGTATATTTTCAATGCATCTGAACCAACCTTTTTACCACCGCCAGCAAACATACTAAAATCCTTTCTAGCTCTTTGATCTCTCTCAAAGTCAGCCCCCTCATTTGACATGTTGTATTCCTCAACATTGCGGTCATAGTTTTCTATATCCCTACGATTCATTGCAACCCTTTTGTCTTCCTCAGACATTAGGCGATTTCTTTCGTTAACTTGAGCCTGGTACTCTCTGTACCTCCTATCATTTCTCTCTCTAGCTGTCTCACCCTTTTCCGTAACAGACACCTCAGGTAAATCTACAACTTCACCATTTACTGGAGGAGGCGAAGTCCTGTCAGTAAACCTGCTGCTCGTTGTGTAATTATTTAAAGCCATAATATCTTTATCTTTATTATTAATAAATTGACGTGAAACTCATAATCATCGTTGTCCTCGTCTGGTGCGTAGAACTCAAATCCCACATTTATCCCAAACCTGATCCTGTTCTCTATAATCAGTTGCCACATCTATCGCTTGTATAGCATGTGTATGTGCCCCTTGAACTGCTTGCGTGACTCTGCGTCGTAGTGTGCGTCCTTCTTGAGTGCGTGTGCGTGATCGAAGTCCTCCTTAGCGTCTGCCATCTTTCCATGGGCCGCCTCATAGCGTCCGTCTATCCTTAGCTTTCTCTCGTGAGAGTAGTCGTCCATCGACGCCTCTTTGTCTTGGTACTTGTTCATATCTATTTGTTTTCTTTTCGTTGCTTTTTTGACTCCCTGTTTAGCATGTTAATCATCCGCTGGTTTTTCATCTGCTCCATTCTGTCCATCTTGTTGGCTGGTAGTATGTTGTTCTCTGGCTTCGCTGCCTCTTTCACCATAGAGTGTGGAAGGTTTTTGAATGCAGAGTTCTTTACCATATCAATTACAGTTCTGTTCTTTACTCCCTCGTCCTTATACTTCTGTACCTCGATACGCTTATTGCCTCGCTCTATCTCCTTCTCGACCCCACCTTTACTTCGTGTGACAGTCTTCTTGACTACACCATCCTTTAATACCTGCTTGGTCTTGACGCCATCCTTGTTGGTTCTGATTACCTGTCGCTTCTTAGGCTTGTCCATCTTATGTTTCATGTCTTTAATATTATAATACAAATATAAGACTTTTTTTTAGCTTGTCAGATATGTGTAGCAATTGGTCAATATGTATATATGACGATGACTACCTAAAAAGGGAAAGCACCCCCCACCCCCTAAAAAAAAATCAAATCGAAGATTTGTTCTGGATTTTTTGCCGTTTTTTCTGGCTAACTATTTGACGTTCAGTCTGTTGTCGTTTGACGATACCTCTACCCCTATGCCTAATTGTCTGACGTTCAATCAGTTAGATATATTTGTGTAGGCAACCTGCCTGCCTGCCTGCCTATACGTGTACGCATGTACGCATGTACGCATGTACGCACATGTGCGTGTACACACGTATGTGTGTACGTGTGCGTCTGCACACACATGCGTGAGGCAATATGATTTATTATGCGAGCATAGTAATTGATTGGT
>Ga0209348_1000083_pt1 | contig 58685 bp, 66 predicted proteins | sample ETNvirenome_2_30_FD_184065 | JGI IMG/M metagenome (GOLD analysis project Ga0209348, IMG submission 184065) | Marine viral communities from the Pacific Ocean - ETNP_2_30 (SPAdes) (version 2) | ecosystem: Environmental > Aquatic > Marine > Oceanic | place: Pacific Ocean | collected 2013-06-22 | reverse complement strand
AACAGCCGAGATGTCAACCCCAAGTCAACCAGCGGATGGCAAAGGCTACTTATATACAAAAACAGATGGTAAACTATACTGGCGATCATATGACGTATCGGAGACCGATCTAACACAAGGCGGTGGTGGAGGAGGAGGAGGAGGAAACAATCTCTCTACAACATCCCCAAAGACTGGGAACTACACTGCATCAAACTGGGAGTTTGTATTAGTTAATTTGGTTGGTGCATCAAACGATGTCACAATCACTCTCCCAGCAGCATCATCCAATGTTCAAGTTGCTGTTAAAATCTCTAGCTTGGCCATGGGTAAAACAGTGACTGTTGATGGTAATGCCTCCGAGACAATTGATGGCACAACAACAAAAACACTAGATTCAGATTACGAAAGTATTCATCTTATATCAGATGGAAGCGCATGGTGGAGGATAAGTTAATGCCAGTAATGAAAGAAAATTTTAAAATAAACGCACACGACACAACATTTAGTCCAACTGGGCTTTTTAATTTTGTTCCCGGAAGCCTATTGACAGATTCTTCCGGCAACAATAAAACTCTAACAGAACAAGACGCAGCGATTGATGAGGTGGATTTTATTCCCGGTGTTGCAGGTGGCTTATCCCACTTTAGCTATTATCGCAATAGCAATACTGATTTTAAGTATACGGGAGCCATGTCTTTTTGTTGTTTATTTTATACAACAGATGATGCACCCGGTTCCACTTCAGCACAACATTATTTTGTATCTTTTGATGGATCTGGCGCAGTAGGGCCCTCGATGTATGCATTTCAAATTACAAGAATTGGGGGCACATTGCCGTATGAAATTCACTACGTTCATGAAAGTGAACAAGGGACATATCATAGAGTGGGTACAGGCGCAAATATACCGAGGCATTACGAGTGGCATCACTTGGCTTTTACTAGAGATTCAAATGGCACAGGTATAAAAATATATTTAGATGGTGCGGAAATTGCTTCTGGAACAGCTTCAGCAGGGCCGGGATCCGTCGCGGCACAGAATTCTGGATATTTCTCAGTGGGCAATTTATATAATTTTCCTAACACTTTAAATTCAGTCTATACTCAGACATCGTGTGCAATCTACGATGAAGAACTTTCAGCAAACCAAATCAAGTATCTTGCCAGAAAAACGCTCGGATACAATAGAGTGCGATAAATCATCGAGATATACTAAAAAATAAAACTATTTAAATACAAAGGCTAAGCCAATTTTAAATATTAAGGAGAATTATTATGCCAATATTTGCAGGGACCGGTTCCGCAATCAACTTCAACAGCAGTGATGTAACTTTAACACACGGCACAGACCAACTAATTCTTAGCGGAGGTATACTGGTAATCACAGGATCCAACGGAAAGCTTGGTATTCAAAATACAGCCCCAATCGCTGAACTGGACGTTAGTGGAAAAATAGCGATTTCTTCTGAATCATCAACACCCGGAGTCCCTGCTGCTGGAAAAGGATTCTTATACACTAAAGCCGGCGGAAATCTTTATTGGCGATCCGCCGACCTCACAGAGGTCAACCTTTCTGATGTCTCAAGCGGCAATATTCTAAATGATGCCGATGCAGATACAAGAATCAGAACAGAAGCTTCTGCTGACGAAGACAAGATTCGCTTTGATACAGCCGGTTCTGAGCGGATGATCATCACTGAAGTTGGTAGAGTGGGTATTGGAACAAGCGCCCCCGATCAACCTTTGCATGTTCAAACAAACAACAACAACAGTGATCCCTCCGTATTGATCGACAACGATAATGCTGGAGGAACCTGTGGCATTGGCTTCCGAAGCGGAGTGTCCGACAATTATGTAATCGGTGTTGCCAAGACAGGAACAAACTTTAGAATTGCAAACGGCTCCAACCTTTCAACCGCCCCTTCTATAATAGACCTAGCCAGAGACAATGGTGGTCGTGTGGGTATAGGAACAACTGATCCACAAACCAAATTGGACGTAAAAGTTAGAAACGCAGAAGGAAACCTAGCTAGTGTGGACAACCCTACTGTCGCAGTCTTTCAAAGAAACAATGGTCTTGATGAAGCAAATGTAAGCATTATTGGTGCAACCAATGGGGCCTCCGGCCTTAGCTTTGGCGATAAGGATGATGAGGATGTGGGTAAAATTAGTTACGACCACGCTGCCAACAAGATGTCATTCCGTGTGGCTGCTGTCGGTGACCGCATGGTTATTGATTCTTCTGGTAGAGTTGGTATCGCAGTTAACGATCCCGATCAGGAGCTAGAAGTTAGCGGTGCCATTCATATCTCTAAAGAACAAACCGGTGACCCCGCTGCCCCAGCCAACGGCGATGGTGGGATTCTATTTACAAAAGCTGATGGAAAGATATACTGGAGATCTAACGAAGTTGATCCTGCTGTCGATTTGACAACTGGCGCAACTCCAGCGTTAATACAAGACGCTGATTCCGACACGCACATTAAAGTTGAAGCTTCTGCCGATGCTGATACGATTGTTATGACCTCAGCCGGTTCACAGCGTATGATTATTGCCAACAATGGTAACACCAAGTTTGGAACTGGAACACCAACGAATATATTCGAGGTCTATCCAGACTCAGATCAAACTATTGACCTAGGTCGCATGAGAATCCACAGTACAACATCTGATACCATGACACTTGGTCACTTTGATATGGGTAACAATAACGATTATGCCCTTCAACAAGATGGAGCCGGCGGTACAAAGATCAATGCTAAGTCTGGACAAGCTATTACATTCCAATTAAATGGCTCAAATGTTCATTCAATAGATTCAAGCGGTAGGTTTAATATTGGTGGCGGAACAGGTATTGCAAAACTTAGTGTTGCCGGTAAGATTGCCATAACAACAGAGCAGACCGGCTCGCCTGCGCAGCCGGCTGATGGAAATGGTTTCCTGTACACCAAAGCTGGCGGTGCCTTATATTGGCGCTCTTTTGACTACGGCGAAACCAATCTTCTTAACGCCGGTATTGTCTTAGCCGATGGTGACGAGGACACAAAAATTACAGTTGAAAACGCATCAGATGAAGACGTTATTCGCTTCTTTACTGGGAAGACTGGAGCTTCAGAAGTTATGACCTTATCAGGATCATCCTCCACCGCTTACGGTCTTGGTATCGGAACATCTACCCCGGCCGCCCAGCTTCACATCGATCATCACACAGCAGACACAGCCGCCGCCGGAGCAAGCTATCAAATATTTGAGAACGTAAACAACGACCAAATGCACATAGGCTCAAAGTCAGTTAGTGTCAATATTACTGGTGCCGGACCTATTAATGTTGCTGCCTTCTATAAAGCTGGTATGGTTCCCATAGCTATGAAAATTAAAATTGTAACGGTACTTAATACAGGAAACGTTGGTAATATCGGTCGCGCCGGTGACTCTAATATGTTTGGAAACTTTGCTACACAAATCACATCTGCACGATCTGCTGGGTTTACTACGTTCGCCGCCCCAGAAGGAGGGGTGCATGCTTTTACCGCTGATGAAAATCTAACAATTGAAACAAGCACACCTTTGGGAACCGGTGAATTAATGATTACTTTGTTCTATCATAAACTGCTGTAGGGCAGCCTTATAAACAATGATGGCGTTTTATCATAAACCCTACTAATTATAAATGATAAACGTATATCCTTAAGGAGTGATTTGATGTCTTCAATGTTAGAGCAAGCAATTGTTGATGCTGCTGAATTGCGCAAAGCAGCACTTAAAAACGCAGAACAAGCGATTATTGAGAAATATGCACCAGAAATCAAGAATGCAGTTGAAAGTCTTTTAGAATCATCTAGTAAATTAAACGAAGTCGGTCGGCCTGTTCGACATGCCGGTCAATTAGCTAGAGTGACAGTTGAGAATGATGGTGGAAAAATTGGTATTCAATACTTAAATGGTGGAACAACCCACCTTGTTAACGAGGTTGAACTAGAAGAAGCCTCTGAGGACGATGTTTTGCAAGAACAAGAAGCAGAAATGGGCGGAGGTGCTGTTGCAACTCAACCCGCTGGAATGGACATGAATATTCCTATGGGAGCCTCTGGTGGGGAACAAATGTGCCCATGTCCTGATGATGAAGACTCGGTTACATTTGAGTTCGATATGGATGATTTTGTTAACGCCGCAGCAGATGAGCGTGGAGAACCCGCAGAGCCACCTCCTGCACCCGAAGATGCTGGTATGGATACCGGAGCACCCGAAGAAGAAGAGGAAGATCCTCTCGCTGGGCTTTCTCTCCAAGAGCAAAATTTCAAAGAAGTGTTGGATATGCTGCAAGAGATCTCTGATGAAGAAGATAGACTTGAAGAAGAGCTTATGGTAGACATGGCCGGAGAACATAAGAACGGAACCATTGAAACCAATGAAGCTACCTTGGAATACCAACAAGAGATGGAGATGGCAAAACGAGAAGCCGACGAGCACAAAGAAGAAAAAGAAGTGCTTGAAAAGAAAATCGAAGAACTCGACGAAGCCCATCGGAAACTTAAAGTAGAGCACGAACTCTACGAGAACACAATTTATAAATTAAATCAGAAGGTTAAAAGTACCCTTCTGTCAAACGCAAAGTTACTTTACTCTAATCGTGCATTGAGAGATGCCTCCTTGAATGAGCGGCAAAAACAGAAAATTGCCGAAGCCATCACAAAGGCACGAAGCCCGGAAGAAGCGAAAGCTCTTTGGGAGACCCTCAGAACTACAGTGGGATCCGACAGCAATGTCAAAAAAGGTCCACAATCACTTAGTGAGTCAGTTAACCGTAGATCCAACCTATCTTCCATGTTGCCTCGTCGCAACAACACACAATCAATGCAAGAAGATTCATTCTCCCAGAGAATGCGAAAACTTGCAGGCATTAAATAACATTTAAGGAGGTTTTAAATATGTCTATTATTGAAAAATTGACTGAAGGCATTGTGAACCGTGACATGAAAAAAGAAGGGCAAGCTCTTCTTAATAAATGGTCCGCAACTGGTCTTCTTGAAGGTCTTGAAAGCGATCAAATGAAGTCAACTATGGCTCGATTGCTTGAAAACCAAGCTAAGGAACTACTTCGTGAGAGTTCTTCTATGGGTGCTGGCGATGTTCAAGGTTTCGCCGCTGTCGCATTCCCAATCGTTCGACGCGTATTCGCCGGACTTATCGCTAATGATCTTGTTAGCGTTCAACCGATGAGCTTGCCATCTGGCCTCATCTTCTTCCTTGACTTCCAATTCTCTGGAAAAATTGGTAGCGGCTCTACTCAAGCTCGTCGTTTTGGTAACGAAGCTAGTGCTTCCATCTACGGTGGCGATGTTGTCGGTTCTCAAGTAACTGGTGGCGTTAGTCTCGTTGGTGACTCTTTGAAAGAAACTCTTTCTGGTCCTCGACAAGCTGTTGGTTACGCTTATGGTTCTCCAACTGGAAGCGCAAATGCTGCCAACGGAAACATAACGGTTGACCTTATAAAGCTTATCTCTTCTGATATTATAGAAGCAGATAAAAAAGCTATGCTGTTCGACGCTGATTTGATGGCTGAGATTGATGCATCTACCCAACTCAACGTTCTTCGTTTGACTTTGGACTCAACTGCTGTTGGTGCTTTGAAAACTGCTAATGCTGATTTCGAAAATCTTTCTGCTTTCCATATTTCTGGTTCTGCTGTAGAAGCAGCAACCAATGGTGCTACTGGTCTTACTAACGACAACTGCAAAATGGTTCGTCGCCTAACGCAACATCACTCGAATGACACAATGGATGTTTTCTTCTCTGTTTTAAACAGCACTCTGGGTACAGCCCCAACGTTAAATGCTAACACTGTGGTTACATTCCCTGTAGAAGATACTGTTGGAACTTCCGGAGCCCCTGCTGGTGCTTTGGGATCATTCACCATGCCATTGGAAATGAACGAAGAGATCCCAGAGATCGACATCAAGGTAGACAGTGTTGCTATCACCGCTCAAACCAAGAAACTGAAGGCCAAATGGTCACCAGAACTTGGTCAAGATCTTAATGCATACCACAACTTGGATGCTGAAGTTGAGTTGACCTCTATCCTTTCTGAGCAAGTTGCTCTTGAAATCGACAGAGAAATCTTGGCTGATCTTGTGAACGGTGCTACTGCTGGTAAATACTACTGGTCTCGTTCTCCCGGTTTGTTTGTAAACCGTGTAACTGGTGCTGAATTGGGTGCAACTTCTGCTGCTCCTGACTTCACTGGTACTGTTAGTGAATGGTATGAAACTCTTATTGAGACCATCAATGACGTGTCTGCTCAAATCCACTTGAAGACTCTTCGTGGTGGTGCTAATTTCATCGTCTGCGGACCTGAGATTGCCAACATCCTTGAGTTCACCTCTGGATTCCGAGCTAACGTTACTGCTGACGCAGACAAAGGTGACATCGGAGCAGTCAAAGCTGGTGCTTTGAACCGTAAGATGGACGTTATCGTCGATCCTTACTTCCTTCGTAACGTGATCCTTGTTGGTCGCAAAGGAAACTCTTTCCTTGAGTCTGGTTATGTGTATGCACCTTATGTGCCACTGCAAACCACACCTACGATCTTCGGCGTTGAGGACTTCGTTCCTCGTAAAGGGGTCATGACCCGTTACGCCAAGAAGATGGTCCGTCCTGATATGTACGGTCTTGTCATCTGTCGAGGTCTTACTGGAGAGTCTGGTTCCTAAACCATAACTTAGGAAAATAAAATGCCCTCGGAGGAAACTCCGGGGGTTTTCTATTTCTGGATACTATTTATTATTGATTACGCACAGAGCGTAAAAAGATTTATTGAATTTAAGGAGATATAAATTATGGCTAAAGTTGGAAGAGCGTCAAGAAACGCATCCCTTTTAAGAGTGGAGACTGTCTCTGCTGACAAAACAATTGTCTCAGCAGAAACCGGCGAGTTGTATCTAATTGATGCTAGTTCTGCCGGCAATTTTACAATTACATTACCAGCCTCAAAAGCTGGAGCGTATTTTACTTTTTTGTTGGCTGCGGATTCAAATGGCGCTGCCGAGGTTATGATTGATGCCGGAACTGGTAAGACCATCTCTGGTATGGCAGTAGATACGGCTGGTAACCTAGTAACTTCAGACCTCAGTGATCAAAAGATTATATTCCCTGACTCCGCTGGTAAAGGTTCAAAGCTGTCTATTGTGTCAGATGGTACCAATTGGTTGATTGTAGATGCACTTTGCGATATTGCTTTTGTTGAAACGAATTTTTCCTAATCCCAAATCTCCATGACATTAAGACTAAGCTCACTTCGGTGGGCTTTTTCTATTTGAGACTAATTACAATACACCTACAAGGAGAACATCATGGGAAGAAGACAAAAAAGAAAAAAAACAATGCTTCGCAAAGTGCTAGCTGGTGAAGAGGTCAACAACGATCTTCTCCGCAAAGTCGGACTTGGCAAACTTGTTGATGAAAAGCTAAGAAAAGAAGCTGAGCTTAAAGCGGCAGAAGAAGCAAAAGCCAAGGCTGAAGCCGAAGTTAAAGCAAAGAAAGAAGCTGAACTTAAAGCAGCCGCAGAGGCGAAAGCAAAGAAAGAAGCCGAAGCGAAAGCAAAAGCCAAGAAACCATCACTTCGGAGACCAAAGACAACTAAAGGCAAGAAGTAATGGGAAGAAAAAACAAAAGGATAAAACTTATGCGTAGAAAGTCTAGATTACAAGCAAAGCTTACCGGTGAAGAATGGAAGCCCGCACCTGCTCCGGAAGAAGCAACAATCTCCAACTCAGAAATGATCGAGTTGGTAAAAGAACAAGCAGAGCCAGAATTCGAGATTCAAATGGAAGATCCATCTCCAGCTTTAAACTTTGAAGAGTTGGCAGAAGAACTAATTGAAAAAAAGATTGACCTTAAAAAGATGAGAAAAGTTGATCTTTTGGCCATGGCTTTGGACATGGGATTGGCAGTATCGAGCAAGAACACGAAAAGACAAATTATTGCTGCCATTGAAAAATAATCCGCATATCATATTCGTTACTAATTACAAGTAACTGGAGGATTATATGAATGTCTGTGCCTACGCTAACACCACCGCAAACTACTAGTGCAATTGTACTGTCATCAACTGGAGACTCAACTAAGGTCGCCGCTGCATGTCCCATAGGGGTCTATGCTGCCTCACAAGATTTCTTGAATGGAGCAGCAGCACAAGTGGCTTATACTTACAAGAAGCTCGGGGGTGATGTTTTGGATCTGGAGATCACCGATGCCAATGTATACGCAAACTACGAAGAAGCTTGTCTAGAGTATTCTTATTTGGTAAACATACACCAATCAAAGAATGCTATGGGCACAGCCTTGGGAACAACAACTGGATCCTTTGATCACAAGGGTGAATTTTCTGATTTAGGATCCGGAAACTTTGCATCAGGCTCCGATGGTAACGACAGGGCAAATGTCAAGTTCCCCAAGGTACGATTTGAGACCGCCAACCGTGTATCTGATAATATGTCAACGGTTGCTGGCATCGGAGGTACTGAGCAGATTTATTCTGCTTCTTTTGATATAGTCAACGAACAACAAGACTATGACCTTCAGCAAATTGTTGAAACTCAAGCAGCCGGCACAAATTCTTTAGCATTTTATCAAAAGGTTGGCAACAAAAGGATCATTATTAAGAACGTGTTCTATCGCACACCCTATGCTGTGTGGAGATTCTATGGATATTATGGTGGATTGAATGTTGTGGGCAACTATCACAACTATGGACAGTACACAGATGATAGCTCATTTGAGGTTATTCCGTCATGGCACAACAAGATGCAGGCGGTAGCCTATGAAGACCACCTTTATACGAGAACATCGCACTATTCCTATGAGTTAATAGACAACAAGCTGCGTTTATATCCTATTCCCACTGGCGGAGCGTCACCAAAGAAGTTCTGGTTTAGATTTTCAATTAAGGTCGGCCCTTTCGAGGACGATGGCAACAACGAGGACGGCTTAAACGGTGTGAATAACATGAATAATCTGCCATTTGAGAATATTCCTTTTAAGTCTATCAACGCCATAGGCAAACAGTGGATTCGAAGGTTTGCTTTGGCGCTTTCAAAAGAAACTCTTGGTCAAGTCCGAGGTAAATTTGGAGGAAATGTTCCAATTCCCGGAGATAACATCTCCTTAAACGCCTCAGATCTACTTGGCCAAGCCAAAGAAGAGCAAAATGCTCTCAGAACAGAGCTAAAAGAGATACTTGATGCAATGACATACGATAAACTTCTTGAGAAGGAGTCTTCCATGGCCGACAACACCTTGAAAACTCAAGAAAAGTCACCATTGCCGGTGTTTGTGGGGTAATCTAGATGTCTGATAACGAATGGGATAAGCCAACACAACCACCACCACCGATGTTCTTCGGAACAAAGGAGAAAGATCTTGTCAAGCAAGTCAACGACGAGATTATTGAACGTGTTGTGGGTCAAGAAATACTTTATTTCGCAATTGACATGGATCACACCAACTATCACCCGCTTTATGGCGAGGCCATAGAAAAAACTTTCTTACCTCCGGTAAGAGTATACGCTAGGGTTGAATATCAAGGTGTTGAGAGTATGTATATGGAAAATGTCGGTCTAGATAAAAAAACCGCACTCAAAGTTATGTTCCATAAGAGAAGATTGTCAGAAGACCAAAACCTTTTTGTCCGCGAGGGCGACTTTGTTAAGTACGGTTCCATATTTTACGAGATAGTTAAGAAGAGCGAACCGAAACATCTTTTCGGTCAGGCAGATAATCAGTTTGAAATCATAGCTGAGTGTATCAGAGCAAGGGATGGACTATTTAATGCAGAATAATATAGACACAGAGATCATAGAGTCAAATATAGAAACAATTGACCTTGCTTTCTACAATTGGGTCAACGAGACCTTAAATATATCAACAAGGTCAAACAAAGGATGGAAAAAGGTTCCCGTTATGTGGCAAGGCCAAGAGCGAGCTTTTCAAATAAAAAATAATAAGGAACTAAGAGACTCCGTTGGCAAGTTGATTCTCCCAATGATAACAATCAATAGAGATTCAATAGCTAAAGACCCACAGTTTCAAGGTGGGATGCAAGCGCACTTCCCACCAAATTCTCAATTTGTTGGAGATTACAAGGGAGGATCGATATTGGTCTCTCGGAGAATCAAGCAGACAAAAACAAGAGACTTTGCAAACAAAGATTTTAGAAAGTCAGTCCAAGGTAAGACCAAGGACAATTTTGACGAATACACAGGAAAGAAAACAAACAAAAAAGTTGTCTATGAAGAGGTTTACATTCCAATCCCTGTTCATGTTACCGTTATGTATAACATAACTTTAAGGTCAGAGTACCAACAGCAGCTAAATACCATGTTGACTCCGTTCATCACAAGAATTGGAAACATCAATGGGTTTGTGTTTGGTGTAGACAACAACAAATACGAGGGCTTTATACAGCAAGATTTTGCTAGCTCAAATAATAGAACAAACTTGGCTGAGGACGAAAGAAAATTCGAAACCAAGGTCACTGTTAAAGTTTTGGGCTATTTAATTGGAGACGAGCAAAACGAAAGAAGACCCAAGACAACCATCAGAGAAACACAAGTTGAGGTAAGAATCAGCAGAGAGCGAGTCATTTTGGACGATAAACGTCCATGGGCGAAAGATGATGGTAAATATAGAGAATAATGGATATTGAACTAATAAGATACTATTTACTACGAGATATAGTTATAAAAGGAGATGTTTCTTAATGCCTATTAAATTTGATTTTTTATCACCCGGGGTTGAACTCCGTGAAATTGACCAATCACAATTGCCGGAAAATTTATCTGGCGATGGATTGATGATTGTAGGGACCGCACCACAAGGCCCCTCGATGCGACCAGTTAGAGTAAAAAGCCTTGAAGACTTTGTACAAGTTTTCGGCGCACCACTTAGCGGCAAAGGACTTCAAGCTGATGTTTGGCGAAATGGATATTTGACTGCCCCAACATACGGTATGTATGCAGCCCAAGCATGGTTAGCATCTGAAACTTCTCCGGTTACATTTGTACGTTTAGCTGGTGAAGAACAAGCAGGTCAGTCTTCTGGTATCCGAGCAGGCTGGAGCACAGAGCGAGGCATTAACGCTTCCAAAACACAAGTCGCCAATGCTGGCGGAGCCTATGGGTTGTTTGTGTTTAATACTGGATCCGACGGTGCAGCAGACCATGTTACCGGTGCACTGGCCGCAATGTTTTATGTTGACAAAGGTTTCCTACGACTTAATGGTAAAAATCGTGCTAATGTAAGCAAAACCATGGCAGGCCACGCCGTCCACTCTCTTACCGCACAAGAAGGAACAGGTAAAATGTGTGAGTTCAAGCTAGAGCACATAACTGCCACCAATGCAACAGCAAGTTTTGTTTTCCACTTTGACAACAGCGCAGGTCTTAATACCCAAGGTTACATTAGAAATGTGTTTAACACAAACCCACAAAAAATGAACTCTAACATTTCCGCTGCTGGCGAGAATCTGTTTTTGGGAGAAACATACGAAGAATCAATTGAACGATTCATCACTGTCGATAAAACAGCCGGCAAGCAGTTCGGTGTTTTATTTCATATGGGTAAAGACCCAAGCTCCGGTATTGACTTTGGCAAACATCACAGGCCATCCCAAGCAGCAAAAACTGGATGGTTTGTGGCTCAAGACCCAAGCTCGAACACTAAGCTTATGACAGGTTCGTATGATGTAGCGACTCAAGAAAAATTATTCCGTGTCAATGCTATGGCAGAAGGCGAATGGCTCCAAAAGAATTATCAGATTGGTATTGAAATTTCTAGATTGGGATCCGGTGTCAATCCTTATTCCACTTTCCATCTTTATGTTTTAGATATGGATGGCAATAAAGTTGAGCAATTCAAGAATTTGAACTTTAACCCCGGCTCTAGCAACTACATCGCTAAGAAGGTTGGAGATCAATATCAAGTCTGGAATGATACTCAAAGAAAATACAATATTCGAGGCGAGTACGCAAACCGCTCAGATTATATTTATGTTGAATTAGCTGAGGCTGTGACCAATGGATCATTGCAAAATATGTCTGCTGTTCCATTCGGTGTTCAAGGCCCAGTTAAGCATAAAGATATCTATATTAGATCAAATGTTGCAAATATTGAGAAAGCACCGGCTGGTGCTGGTGGTAACCACACACTTGACAACTCTATTGTTGGTATTGACGACAATCTGGCTCATGGCCACGCCGCCAACAACGTGGTTATGGATGATGTGAATGTGGGAACTGGTCGAGAAGTTAATTTTAAGTTCCCAAGACTGAAATTATCAACTGAGAAATCAAAAGGTTCTGCAAAGTCAAACTATGCTTACTCTGATTTCTTGGGAGTTAGCCACACCAGAGATGGCTCAAACACACAAGATAAAAGTTATGTGGACTTGGTTCGAGCAGGTGCATACCACGCAGGTGGCACAACAAAGTTTGATGTACATGTGAATGAATCGACCAACCCCGGAACAGATCAAGAATTTTCTTACTTCTTTTCTTTGGACGATGTTGTTTGGGCTGAAACTTCTGGCTCTGTGTATTACAAAGAAGGTTCGCGAGCTAATGCTGGTGGCTTAGGAGAGTCTGTAACTGCTCTTAGTGGTACTGATTATCTTGTTAATACTCTTCGAGTTCGCAAGTTTAAAACAGCCCTGTTTGGGGGCGCTGAAGGTGTCAATATTAAGTGGTCAAACCCATTTGCAAATAAAGTTTTGAATGATGGTTCGAGCAACCAAGAAGGAAACAATTACGCAGTTAACTCTGTTATGAAAGCCCTTAAAACCATAGAAGATGCAGAGGTTGTCTCGTATGATCTGCTTTCTGCACCGGGTATAACTCGTGACGTTATAACTGATAGAGTTTTGGAAATTTGCTCTACCCGTGGAGACTCTCTTGGTATTGTTGACGTAACCAAAGGATTTGAACCAGCAGGTGTTGAGGCAGTAGTAAATCAAACTGGCTCTATTCAGGCTACTATTTCTGATCTTGACGGTCGACAACTAAACACAAGCTATGGAGCCACTTACTATCCATGGATTCGATTGCGAGATACTACCAATGGTAACAACGATGTCATCATGGCTCCACCTTCTGTAGCGGCCCTTGGTGCGATTGCCCGCTCTGAGGCAGTTTCTGAACCTTGGTTCGCTCCCGCTGGATTTAATCGAGGTGGAATTGGAATCCTCGGTGGCCTTCAAGGTCCACGATGTGTTGGAACTTGGGAACATCTTACTAAAGATAACCGCGATGATCTTTATGAGAGCAACGTTAATCCAATTGCTAGATTTCCTGCAATCAATGAGGTTGTTATCTTTGGTCAAAAAACTCTTCAACAGACCCCATCTGCTTTGGACAGAATTAATGTTCGACGCTTGATGATTTACTTGAAGAAGACCATTGGTCGTATTGCGGATACCATTTTGTTTGATCAAAACGTTCAGTCAACTTGGTTGAGATTCCGATCCCAAGCTCAGGTTGTTTTGGACCAAGTTCAAAGCCGCTTAGGTATTACAGAATACAAATTGGTTCTAGATGAGACCACAACAACACCAGATCTTATTGATCAAAACATCTTATACGCTAAGATCTTTGTCAAGCCTGCCCGGGCAATTGAGTTTATTGTTGTTGACTTTGTCATCACAAGAACTGGCGTAGAATTTTAATAAACTTACTAGTTAGAGTATAAATAGGAGAAACTAACACATGTCATTTTGGACTTCAACAGCACTAGAGCCTAAGAGGCAATATAGATTTAGACTAACCATCTCTGCCGTAGGTGGATCTGGAACAGTCAGCAATGCCATCTGGTTTGCAAAGAAAGTTACCATTCCACAGTTTACTGTTGGAGAAGTAAAGCATTCTTTCGTAGACAAGACCTTTTATTTCCCCGGACGAGTTGAGTGGAATACCATCGAAGCAACTTTAGTTGATCCCGCAGATCCAGATGCTGTCCATATCACAAACAAGATGTTAGTTGGCTCCGGATACTATGTACCATCAGAAGCAAACGGAACAGAAGATTGGGGCTCAATGTCTAAAGCTGAAGCCACAACTGCAATTGGAAAAGTTATCATTGAGGTTATTGATCAAGACGGAAAGACTATTGAAGAGTGGCAATTAGAAAATCCATTTATTAAATCAGTTAAATACGGCGAATTGTCTTATGACTCTGACGAATTAAGAGAAATTAGCATTGAGTTCCGTTATGATTGGGCTGTCTGTATTGTTGAGGAAGGCGAGCATTTCTCAGCAGTGTCAGGTGGAAAAACCGACGCAAGGAACCAATCTGGAATTTAGTAGAGGTGATTTATGGCATTCTGGACAGACCCAACCACTGAGCCTTTGATGAAATATCGATTTAGGATCACAATGGGCGAACAATTGTGGTATGCTAAGTCAGTTCAACTTCCAAGTTATGAAATCACCAGCCAAGCTTTTCAATTGGTTAATCATAAATTTAAATATCCGGGGTTGCTTACTTGGAATGATATACAGATAACCTTGGTGGAAGCCGGCACCTCTGCACTAATGTTGCGGACTTTATTAACTTCTGCTGGGTATCGTTGTCCCGGTGATTGTACGGGGGTTGATGGTATTTCAAAATCTAAATTTAAATCTGGAAGACCAATTATAATAGAACAGTTGAAACCAGACGGAAAGGCTTTTCAATATTGGGAAATAGAAAACTGGGCTCTAACTGGTGCTAAGTTTGGAGATATGTCATATGAAAATGATGAGATACTAGCGGTTGAGATGACCATAGCATATGATTGTGCAACCTTAAACATTGGCTCACCAACTGGCGGTAGCGCCGATGCCAAGGGTGACGCTAAAAAAGAAGAGAAAAAACAAGAACGAACAATTGATAGGCGCTAATATTTAAATACGGAGTAATAATGAGAAACAATGAAGATAGAACTGGACCAGTCAATCCAGATAATTCTACTGCTGCCACCGAGGCAACCACGACACCAACAAGGTCTCCCTTGGAGTTTGTTACTCCAACCGACTTTGTAGAGCTTCCATCCCGAGGTGTGGGTTATGCAAAAACCCACCCACTTCATGGAAAGGAGGTTCTAGAAATCAAATATATGACAGCCAAAGAAGAAGACATTCTTACTTCAAGGTCACTACTCAGAAAGAACATGGCTGTAGAAAGATTGTTACAAAGCATTATTTTGAATAAAACAATCGACCCCAAGACAATGCTAACCGGTGATCGAAATGCTGTTTTGATTCAAGCCCGAGCGTCTGCTTACGGAAGAGAATACACAACCCTAGTTTCCTGCCCCGCCTGCGGAGAAAAATCCAAACATTCATTTGATTTGGAAAGCCCAGCTATTTGGAATGGTTCTGAAACCGGAACAGCAATTGCTGAGATGGAAAGGACAGAAAATGGAACCTTTCTTGTAACCTGCCCAGCAACAAAATTCAAAGTTGAGCTAAAGCTTATGACAGGAGAAGACGAACAGTGGATAACTCACGTTTCTCAGTCAAATAAGAAAAACAAAATGCCAGAAAATTTGATGAGTCTACAATATCAAAGAATGATTGTTTCTGTGGAGGGACACAGCGAACGGCGTGTATTGGATCACTTCCTCAAAAATGCACCTGCTAAAGATATGCGTTTTTTAAAAAACGTTTATCGTGAAATTTCACCAGATGTGAAAATCACCAAAGAATTTGAATGTCCGTCCTGTGACCATGAACAGGAACTGGAGGTGCCCTTTGGGGCAGACTTTTTTTGGCCTGACGCCTGATTACATGAAGGGCATCTATGATGTATTTTTTAGTATGAAAATGCATGGTGGCTGGTCATTTATTGAAGCTTATAATCTACCTGTGGGACTTAGGGGATATTTTTTTCAAAAATTGGTTGACCACTATGAAAAAGAAAAGAAAGAATACGACAGCCTTAGAAAGAAATAAAGATAATTAATGCCCGTGAGGGCATTTTTTTTATGAAACTAATTATATCATACGGAGTACCACAAAAATGGAAATCGACCTTAGCAAAGACCCTTTATTGAACGAAGCCTACTATCAAGCACTAGGCGCATGGAGTCAATTATTGATGAACCTTATGTATCCAGATATGCCAAAGGTTGCAACACTAGATGGGAAAAACCCACTTAAAGAAGAGGAGCTTGATCCACCAAAAGTTGATGTCATAGTTCGTGGCAAATATCACCATATCAAAGCATACGCACAGGCACTGGGCCGTGAGCGTGATTATATTGTTGCTTTGGCTAAATATGGAGAGGATCACCCCAATACCGCAAAACAAAAAGCTGAGGTTGACGCAGCTTCTGCAAAGTTTACAAAACTAACAGGCTTGGAGTGGCCATTTAAATAATCTGGAGGTCCATTGAATGTCAAACCAAGAATTAATAGAAGTAATCGAAAGACTAACACAGGCTATGGAAAAGGCCAACAAAAAAGAAAGTAAAAAATCCTCTGGCGCTGGCGTCGGCGGTGGTGGCGATGACGGAATTGGCTATGACCCAACTACCGAGGAGGGCCTTCGCCGCCAAAGAGAGATGCGACTAGCTAATCTAGAGCTTCAAATTGAAGAGCAACGGCTGATGGGTGATATGCCTGCTTTGTATGCATCTGTCAAAGCAGCCGAAGATGAGCTAGCAGCAGCAATCAAAAAAAGAGACCAAGCAGGAAATGATTTAGACGCACAGGCAAAAGCAAATTTGGACAATCAAATTGAGTCTTTGCAAAAGATGGTGGATAAAAATCAAGAGTTGGTCCAAGGTTATGATAAATTATCTGCTGCACAAAAAAGAGCAAGAAAAGCATCCGATCAGTTTTTTAGTTCTTCGTTGAAGTTCTTTGGTCTCGGTGGCGACTTTATGAACACTTATGTTGGTAAGTTTTTAAAATTTACACAAATCATTGCCAAAGGCGGACCTGTACAGTTTTTTAAGTCAATGGGAACCGCAATGCTCAATATCCCGCTTTTTGTTTTAGCAACAATGGTCGAGAAAACCATTGAATGGATGTTGGCGACAAACAAAGCAACTAACGCAGTCGCCCGAGCCTATGCCGGAAATCAAAGATATTCTGACTCAATAAGACAGCAGTCCCTAGAATTAGGCAATCTTGGGATTGAGGCCAAAAAAGTACAAGAGGCTTATATGGCCTTAAGCACATCAGTGTCTTCTAGAATAACATCAGACGAAAAATCAACTAAAGCCTTAACAGATCAAGCTACCAAGTTTGATGCTCTTGGGGTGTCGATGGACACGTTTATGAAGATAAGCAGCAGTTTGAATACTCGGGGTTTAAATGTGGAACAGATCAACGATATGACCAATGAGCTTATGCGTATGGGAGATGCCATCGGTGTAACAACCAAAGATATGATGGATGGCTTCCAACAAGCCTCAGCCACATTAGCAGTATACGGCCCTCGAATGCAAACGCAAATATTTGGAAAACTAGCCAGCATGGCTAAGGCCGCAGGCGTTGAGGTGAGTTCCTTGCTAGCAGTCGCCGGTAAATTTGACACATTTGACTCCGCAGCAAAAACTGTTGCAGGCCTTAATGCTGTTTTGGGAACACAATTTAGTCAAACAGAAATGCTAATGATGACGGAAGAGCAAAGAATTGAGACTGTTATGAAAGAGTTTAAAATGAAGGGCATCCAGTTTAGTCAAATGGATCGTTTTAAACAAAAATTAATTGCTGAACAATTAGGCTTCAAAAATGTTGATGAAGCAGCCAAAGTCCTAAACGGCACCTATGACGAATACAAGAAAAATCAAGCTTTAGCTGCGGAACAAGCAAAAGGCCAGAAGAAAGTTGATGATGCCATGAAAGCCAGTGAAGACGTTCGCATGAAACTGAAAATATGGTTTCATAATTTTGTTTCGGAAAACGGACCAGCTTTCTTAAAATGGATTGAAGATATTATACCAAAACTTGTTACCTTTGCAACAACATGGGGTCCACTTATTGTTAAGACTTTGGCATTTGTAAAAGTGATGAAGACCTTGGGTTTCATGTATGGTGTCGTTGTCGGCGGCCTCAAAGCGATAAGGTTAGCAACTATTGCAGCAGGAGCAGCAACAGGCGGGTTTGCGAAAGTAAAAGCTTTTTTGGGGGCTCTGTTTAAAAAAGACACAGTGGAAAAAGGAGCAAACACAACGGTAACCATTATAAATGCGGAAGCCGTTACTCTCCATGCAGGCGCTGAAGGGGCCTCGGTAGGCCCTAAGATAGCATCTGGTAACGCATCTAGGTTTTCTGCCAAAGGCATGCTTATGCTCGGCGCAGCATTGGGAGCAATCTTAGCCGGTGTTGGCCTCGCCGCTGGTGGTATTGGTTACTTAGCCAACAGCTTGAAGGGCTTATCTGACCAAGACTGGGAGCGTCTTAAGACAATGCTGATGGGCCTTGGGATTGCATTGGTTGTGTTTGGCGGCTTGGCTGTTGCTGCTGGTTTCTTTATGGGCGCCGCAGCTAAACCAACGCTTTTGTTTGGAGTGGCCTTGTTAATGATCGGCGGTGCTATTTTTCTAGCAGCCACTGGTATTGGTATCATGGCTGAGGGTATATCGAAGATGATTTTGGGAATAGCAGAGGTTGGTAAAACTGGATTAGAAGGTGCGGTGGCTATCGGTGCTTTGGCTGTTGCTGCGTATGTTCTAGGTCCGTCATTATTTGTGGCTGCTTTGGGTCTGATAAAATTTGCAGCCGGCGGTACAGTCGCTACACCCATATTGTTAGGTATAGCTATCACCATGGGCATTCTTATGGCTCTGGCTACTATTTTTATCACCAAGGTGGCAAAAATGGCTGAAAGCTTCCATCAGCTAGCCAAGATAGCTGCTACGTCTTCTAAGGAAATACTTAAAGTTATGGATGCTTTCGGTGGCTTGTCAACAACAATGATAAAATTGGGCAACCCATTGGCTCTTGTTGGGGGATACAACCTTCGAAAAACATTAAATGCAATGACAGCATACGCAGCAGAAGTGTCCACGATAGCACAAGCTCAAGGTGATGTTACTGGTGCGTTCCAAGGCATGATGTCTGCTACTGAAAATATTGATATGACTACCACTAACGACCAAATAAGAGGCGTTAGTAAAGCAATGAACGCAATTGATGAAGAGTTGGGTGTCGGAGACAAAAGAATAGAGATTTTAACAGTTTTGGAGAGTTTGGCTGTAATGTCAGGAGAAGACCTTTCAAATTCAGTTAGGCAAGTTCACCTTAATAAGTTGGCAGTTACAGCAGAGGTGACAAAATTTGACCCTAAGGATTATCAGGTGGATGATTTCCATATTAGACTAGATATAGATGGGTATGCCTTTGAGACATACGTTGAAGATGTGGTTGCAAATTACAACAAGAAAACTTAGGAGATTAATTTATGGCTTTTGAAGATTTAAAAAAGAAATTAAAAGACCGCTTCGCTGCGACCGCCGATGCTTTTGGCATAGAAACGGAAGACGGGACAATCAAGGAAACCAAGACCACTTCCGGCGGCGGTGGCTCAAGCGGCAGTTCTTACGGTAGCGACTTTTCAAAAAAATATGCTGATTGCACTGGAGGTTGGCTGAAGATTAAAAGTGCGGTCAACAAGGGTGCAACCTCCGTGAAGTTTAAAGCTTTTCTAACGGACTATTCAAATGCATTTTCTCCAAATTGGCAAACCGAAGAGGTTTTTGGTAGAAATGATCCGATTGGCATGTTCAAGGGAACTAAAAGAAATATGTCTTTGGCATGGGATGTACCGGCATCGAATCTAGATGAAGCTATTTCCAACAAAGGTCGCTGTAACTCATTGGCCAAACTTCTTTATCCTTCATATTTAGCAACTGGGGTCAAAGGAGACACCCTTCAGAGCCACCAGCAAACTTTAGCAAAACCGCCTTTAGTTAGAATTAGATTTGCAAACTTAATTAAAGGCCCCAAGGGTGGACTGATGGGCTGGATTGAGGCATGCACCATAAAGCCATCGCTAGATATGGGTTTTTTTAGCAAAGGTGGCAATCTATATCCCAAAGTGTGGAATGTAAGTATTGGGTTTCAAGTTCTTCATGAACATGAGTTGGGTTACAATTCCGAGAACGGTTCATGGTTCTCCGGTAATTTCTTTTATTAGAGGGAAAATGAATGTCTAGATATAACAATCAAAGAGTGATGAACAACACATCGGAAAACTTTGAAGAGCAATTTGAAAGTCGAGATGTGGGCAACATAGAGCATTATAGAATTCAAAGATTAAGTTACCCATCTTATACGGATGACAATGGCTTAACATATTATCGCCACACATGGCGAGTACAAGATAAGTTTTATCACATAGCAGCAAAATACTATAACGATTCAACTTTGTGGTGGGTGATAGCTCAGTACAATCAGAGACCCACAGAGCAGCATTGCAAAGAAGGTGAGATACTAAAGATACCCTTCCCGCTAGCTAGAGTTTTGAGAATAATGGAGTAAAAGATGGCAGAACCAACAATGGAATTTTTAGATGATGACAACATGAGAGAAACTATTTTTGGCACCAGCAAAAGTGGTAACTGGACTGTTGATGATCTTAGGAGAGACTTGGTAGCTGATAAGTTTACATATTATAATTGGTATGATGAGGGCCGCTACGAGCAAAACCTCGATGGTGTTTCTGATATGTATGCGTATGATTATTTAAAGCATATGATAAAAACCAGAGCCCAAGGTGGCCCATCCACATCAGGTTCAAAAAAATATGAAATAGATTATTGGCTTTATATGAAAGTTTGTTGGGAGGAAGCTCGAAGATGGGATATTTCTGCCGGCTCTTGGAGAAAGTGGACATATCAAATATCTATATTGCATAAATACGATGATGATGGTATTGATGATTGGGTTATATTTTTTCCACAATGGCATTTAAATTGGCAAATGAATATGCTTAAAGATCTTATCATTCCCGATATGATACGCTGGCAAAGTGCCGGTATGCCATTCTCATGGGATCCCCGTGCTCAACCGGAGACTCCAAGTGATGGATCTCTAGATTATTATAATGCAACACCAGATGAGGGAACATCTGCTGGCTCAATTATTTTTACGTTTCTTAGGTTCTGGAAGACAATTATCAATAGAACAGGGTGGAATCCACATAAGCTGGGAACAGGCTATGGAACCGATGAGTGGATCGGCTTTTGGGCTCCAAAGTGCTGGCATGTGTCGAGAAATGATGACAAAGGATCTTGGGATGGAATAGCAATCGATGCCGATGGTCTGGGAACTGGTGGTGCATGGCACCACTTTAAGAAAGATACAGCCAAGGGTCTTAGTGCCTATCCTTTGATTGGAGAGGCGTTTGTAGATCATGGCTCATCATTGATGTCTAGCTGGCCCAATTTTATTCATGGAACTTCTGCGGAAGGACAAAATAAAGGTGAACTCTGGAAAATGTATCTTAGAGCATTATCGGCGTCAAAAGTCGCGGCCGACCTCAATGTAATAGACAAGGATCGTTTTGTTACAATGTGTTTCGATTTTGCCAAAGAAGCAAAACAAAAAATAGAATTTATCGATAAACCAGAGATGTCGGTTATTTTTGCTTCTGGTGATGAGTATAAGTTTCCTATGATATATGAGACTCAAGGTGCGAATAGAAACATGACTACAATGCTAGCTCACTTTTATAGCCAAAATCAAAAAAACCCTTTATCAAACACAACAAACAAGGGCACGAATATGCTCTTAATGGGGCCACATCTTGCACCTTATAGTACAAAAGCCAAACGCTGGACTTGGGAGATTTTAAATGCCAAGAATTGGATCAACAGCAACGCTGGCGGAACTTTTCTTGCTGAAGTTTATAATGATTTAGATAGGCTTATCCATGCCAAGGTGACTCAAGAGGATGAAAAAACAGCCAGAGCTAAAATTGAGCTACCTTCCGGTGAGGTTGTGCGCATAGATAAGAAGATACCGGGTTTTGGGACGGCGAATATTTTTAAAAAGAAGATTCCAGAAAACAGCTATCTTGCGTCAATTGGAGTTTCCGTTAGTGACATTCCAGCCATGCTAGCTAATTTTCAGGCCAAACAGCCAGAACAATATGAATCAATAAATGCACCCAGAAAATTAATAGATGCTTTAACCGCTCAAGGAGCAAACGCAAAGGTTGATGAACATTGGTCAAGGTTTTTTCACAATATGTATCTTCATGAATACTCACAGATGATGATCGCTGGGTGGTATTATCGCAAAGGAAAATTTACACCAGTACACTGGCAACAGAATGAAGCATCAATTGCCACAGGCCTTGGCGGCTTAAGGGTACCATATTACGGACAACTTAGGCGAATGGGTTGGGAGCCGCAACAATATAAAATAGCCGGTATTAACTCCGATGAAGAACTTGGGCAGTTTATTGAAAGCCATTGGACCGCTAACAAATTAGGCACACTGTATGCTAGAGATATAGGCATTGCCTTGATGGCCTTTATCGGTTCTGTTTGGATGAACAGTTGGTATACGCAAATTAACGCCAAGGCTTTGATGAAAGGTGGTAAAATAGGTTTGACCGAAAATGACCTTGGCGATGCCGAAAGTAAAGCTTTGGGTGACACTCTGGCTGATCCCAACTTAGATTTAGCAGAAGAATTGATGGAGACAGGCGGATTAGACGCCAAGCAGATTGCGAAAAGATTTGATACATTCTACAAACAGTGTGCCTTGTTGGGTAACATGGGAGAGCTAGCTAGCCAACATAACAAATATATTGTAGCGAGAGTTAATGGAAAAAAAGATGAATTTCATAAAAATGGCTTTCCTTACAATGGTCGTTTTTGGTTAATACAAGACGGAACAAATGTTGTTGCAAAAGAAACAAAAAATGAAGAAGATAAAATAGCAATGCAACAAAGCATGGATCAAAATGGCTTATCTACAAAAGTTTTGGTACCCAGAAGCCTAAAAGGGTTTGAGTCTTTAAACCCCGCAGCTTTGACAATGCTAACACCTTTACTTAGGTTATATTTGGTAGTTAAAAAAGATGGTGTGGAGAAGCAAATTGAAATGGTCTTTCCCCAAGGGGGCTTGGGCTCTGGAGGCACTGGTACACCATACGAACGTCTTAGTAAAATGATGGACAGCAAATTTGACCGTGGTAATGGTGCCGGGGTCAAGGACCTTGTTCTTAGTTTTGAGGGAACCAACCCTGCTGCTGCTCGTAATGATATCAAGGCAGAGTTGAATCTTTTCTTTGCTACTTTTGCTGACTTCTTTAGAGAACGTGAAGGCCCGGACGGCAAATATTCTTTCTCTGATTTGGTGGTCTATCCTTCCTATAAAGGCCGAGCCGATGGCCGAGGCGAACAAGAAGGTAAACAATATAACCCTTCAAACTACAAGGTTAGACTCGACGTGGGCTATCAACCAATAGATAGAGTGACACAAGCAGCAATTAGTGCTGCCACTGGTATACCGGATTCGGGTGCCCATGTAGCAGATGAGATTTCAAAAACAAACAAGTCATACTATCTTAATCGTGTCGGAGAGGACATATCTCTAAATGAAGATGGTAGTGTCAATATAAAAATAGAATTCAGAGCCTATGTTGAATCTTTGATGAAGATGAACGAATTGGATGCCCTGACGAGTCCCGCTGTTTTAGAGATGAAAAACAAACGACAGGCTAAACTCGATGAGGCGCAGAAAAAAGGCTGTACTGAGCAAGAGATGAAAAAGATCTTAGAAGCTCTCACTGAAGCCGATGAGATGCTCGGCGCGACCGCTAGAAGATCGATCATGACAAGGCTAATAGACTCAGGAAAAATCTATAGTGTAGATATAGATTTGGTTAGTAAGCATGAGTTTGAGACAAATGGTTTTTTTGTCAACAAACCTAGAATGAACTCTGTAGTCAAAACAGCAGCCGGAGAAACAAAAGATAATATTGATGGCAAAAAAGCAGCCAAAAAACAAAAAAAGACGGTAAACTTGAGGGGCAACCCTGATTTTCTATTTTTAAAAGCAGACTCCAAGGGCGAGGGCGGAGAGTTTATAGATGAAAACATCGGTCAGAACACTAGAATAAACTTTTTTTATATTGGAGATCTTGTCCATATTCTTTTAGATTCAATGTATCATGATGATCCCAATTTGAATCAAAAGTATGAACGAAAAAGAGTTAAAATGCTCTTAGGGGGCATCAATTACTATGACTTTGATGGTTCTCTTCGAGTTTGTAATGTAGCCAACATCCCTGTGGCAGCAGAATATTTTTATGAGTGGATGACCGAGCATATTGTTAAGAAAAAACTCTTAGCATATCCCATCATTAATTTTATACGAGATTTGTGCAATAACTTAATATCTGATATTCTGGGATCTATATGCCAGAATGCCAATCAAGAGTCAAGAATATCTTTTTACACTATGCCGTTGTATACCAAGCCAAAGGAAAGTCTAGATCCATTTCAATATGCTTACGAAAGGCAAGGTAAAAATGGTGGTAGTGCGATAAGAAGTTTTATAAACGCACAACTGGAATACTCAGGCAAAGACAGTGATATTCTTCCGCTTCAAACGGAAACTTCTATTGCCGATGCCAATAAGATGCTCAGTTATATGTTTATATACTCATATATAACTCCTCACTTGAGTCCTCCGGGAAGAGGCAACCGACAAGAGGATTTGGATCGAGGTGTTCACCACTTTTATATTGGTGCCCCAACTGGTTTGGTTAAGAAGATGACATTCAACAAAAGTGATATCGCTTTCTTGAGGGAATCTCGATTTATGGCACAAGGTGACCTTGGTATTGCACAGCTTGGGGCTGTGTACAATGTCACTGTTGACATGATTGGAAATACCATATATTATCCGGGGATGGAGCTTTATATTGATCCTCTTGGTATTGGAGGCACTGAGTTCGGTGATCCGGGTGCTGGTGGTCAATGGAACAAAGGCAAGACGAAGTTCTCCGGTAGATCGATAGCCAACGCAATGGGATTCGGAGGGTATCATAGTGTGATAAAAGTACAATCACGTATTCAAGCCGGCAAGTTTCAGACAACATTGACGGTGCAATGGGTGCACTCTGGTGATGGTCGAAGAGGTGTTCGGGTGGGCAAACCGCCTCCAAAGAGAGGGGAAAAATATCAAGCTAAAGGTGGAACCCAAGGGGTATTGAGTCATCAGTGTCAACAAATTCAAGATGAATTGCTTGATGAGGCAGATTCACTAAGGCTAGATCCCAAAAAGCGCCAAGAAAAGCTTAAGAAGAAAGCAGAGGAAGCGGAAGCAAAAGCCAAAGCTGAGGAACAAAAAGAAAAAGATGCAGCAGAAGCGCAAGCAACTGCCGCTAGCACTTCTAAGTATCTGGAAGAAGCCGCTGCTGAAACCAATAAAAAGCCAGATTAGGAGACAATAGTATGACAAAATTGAGAGGCAACAACACCACTCTTCCCCTTAGGAGATTGATGATCGAAAGGGGAAACTACAAAAGATTCGCATACTCTGAGCGTGGAGGCCTCGGTCCAAAAAATGTTTTGGACTTTAATTTTGCCGAAAGAACACAGTACGGCAAAGTCGACACCAAAGGCAACCCAATGCTAGCTAAACAAGACAAACTAGTGCCTGTGACTTCATTAACAGACTCTAGTAACACTATTATGTTGCAAAACTTTATGGCTTCTGCTTTTACTGATTTTGTTAATCATATGAATCGTGCATGTCAGTTAAGAATTATCAACAATGATCACCCTTATTTGGCTAAAATCAATGCTGTTAGGGGATACACTTCACCAGTAAAGAATTTTCGAGAGTATATGGAGGCTCAATCAGCAGAATTTAATGATATTTTTCTTAGAAATTCTGGTTATCTACCAAGAATTTTAAATTTTGGCCAATACTGCAAACACATAGTGGAATTTATGGAAATCATTGGAGAGAATTTTCCAATAACATTCACTGGCTATCATCGAAGTAAGAATTCTGATATATTTTCATCGGGATTTGCAGTTGATATTGCTGGTTTAGATATTTCCGACGATGCACCAAAGGATGAATTGTTTTTAAAAGATTCCAATTTTCCTTTTTACCTTAGAGTTGCGAGATATTATGGATTGGTAATAGCCAAAAACGCCCCACATATCATTGCTGCTGATTTGTCCAGCCCCGCTATGTTGCCATACATGAGATCTCACGATGTGTTCAACATTGAAGATGTTTTTGACGAAAACTTCACTGAGGCCAGATTCTTAGACATCCAAATTATGAAAGAACTGTTGCTTCAAGGTTACAATGATTTCGTAAGGCTATTCCCCAGAGAAAGAAAAATTAGAGTTTGTAGCAAGGGTCACACCCATAGTCGATTCGAACCAAGAACTCTTAAGAATATTGACTCAATCAACAAGGAATATAACTATGCTTTCTTTAATAATATATACATTGACTTGAGAAACATTGAAGAGAGAAAGCCGTTCCGAACAGCAGACTTGAGAAGAATAAAAAGAAACGCAAATTATTATTATAGAGTGTTGGGCGAATCCAGAGCTATGCTTTATGTTAACGAACAGTTCCGCCAGCTTTATAAATTTAAAAGCGGCAGTAGCTTTGATGTGCTCAAGAAAATAAAATTAAAAAAACAAGCACAAAATACTTGACAAAAATACTCAACGTGTTATATTATATAAAACGGAGAGAGAATGATATTTCAAGTCATTGATGAAAAGGATGGATGCTATGGAATTTACACAAACGGAACCTTCATATATGATAGGATTCCTGATGCTTTGCACGGGACTTGGGATTGGTCTCATCATCTCATTGGTCACAATTGTAACTATGCACATGTGTGGAGCGGCGGTAAAACGCTTGCTCAAGCTTGCCCCGAGCACCTCAAATCAAGACTCGAAACTCACGAAAGAAAAATCAAAGCGCACATCAAAGCGCACATGAACGCCAAGATAAACATATCGGAGATATGTTTGTTTGACATGGTGCCCGAACAACAGCTAAGAGCTTATCTTGAGTGCAAGAACTCGATATGCAATTGGGTGTTTGAAGGGACCGAGAAGCCAAAAAATTATAGTTTCTTGTCTCAAACGCATGTAACGTGTAGAGAGATAGCCCAACAGAATCTTAAAATAGATTGGGAATTGGCCAAACATCTCGCCGTCAAAGATCCCAAAGCACGTTCTATCGTGGAACGCTTTGATCCTGCGAGAACATTCGTTAATTACAACTTGTTTGGAGCAGTAACGGGACGTTTGGCAACTCACCCTGACTCCTTTCCAATCATGAATCTCAAGACGGAACACAGAAATATCTTGCTTCCAAAGAATGATTGGTTCGTTGAGCTTGACTATAACGGTGCAGAGATAAGAACTCTTCTATCTTTGACCAAGAAACCGCAACCACAAGAAGACATTCACGAGTTTCATGTTAAGGAAATCTATCGTGATATCACAACAAGAGCCAAGGCCAAAGAAAGATTTTTTGCATGGCTCTATAACCCCAACTCGGAGGACTACTTGACCGAACGTTACTATGACCGCCAGTCTATCCTGACCTCCTACTACAGGGGTGGGTGCGTACATACGCCTTTCGGGCGTGAGATTGAGACCGATGACTTCCATGCGCTCAACTATTTACTTCAAAGCTCGTCATCTGACAACTGCATGACTCAGGTCAACAAAGTTCACCGATTTTTGCGAGATAAGCGATCCAATGTTGCTTTCGCTATCCATGACTCGGTTGTGATTGACCTTGCTCATGGCGACAGAAACCTTCTGCCGCAAATCAGAGAGCTTTTTGAGGACACAACTTTAGGAAAATTCAAAGTTGGTGTCAAAATAGGCAAAAACATGGGCGAATTAAGGGAGTTTACATGGTAGTAATAGGTTTAGGCACCGCTGGTGCCAATGTCGCAAGACAGTTCAAGAAGTGGTCACAATATCGTATTGTTACACTAGAAGCGGGCAAGGAAATCCCTCTTCAAGAGACCGTAGAAGACTATGAGAAGAGCTGTCCGAGACTAAAAAGAAAAATTAAGAAAATTGATGATGAAGTTTGGTTCATCGTCGCAGGTTCAGCAAAGGTAGCAGGCTCAACACTTGCAATACTGGAGCAGATAAAAGAACACAAGATAAACTTGGTGTTCATAGCAGCAGACCCTATGTTTCTGTCTGCTAAAGCGAGACTAAGAGAGAGAGTAACTATGGGCGTACTTCAGCAATATGCTAGATGCGGTCTATTGAACTCCATCTATTTGGTTTCAAACAAACATGTCCTTGATATCTTGGACGGGGTGCCTTTTTCTGAGGCAAACGATAAGATAAATGAAGCAGTGGCATCTATGATACACTATTTTAATATTTATCAAAAAACTCAACCACTTATGGGCTCCAAGATGGAACCAAAAGTGATTTCCCGCATTAGAACCTTTGCAATGGTCGATGCAGAAAAAAGTTTAGAAAAATCGTTTTTTTCCCTTGACAACATCACTGAAACGTGTTATATTTATAATATCAAAAAGACAGAAAAGTCTAATGATAAAAAGATCGAAAAGATCAAAACTATGATGCAAGCTAAGGAGAAATCATGCAAAACATCATTCGCAATGTATACGACAGAGTACGAACAAAGTTTCTGTCACGCAATACTAATGACTCATTACATACAACAGGAGGAACAATGAATCAATCTAAAACATACACAGGCACCTTTACCAAGCGTAACGGACAAACTCGCACCATGACTTTTGTCAAGGGAGCAGATATTCCACAATCTTTCCGTGGAAGCGGAAAACCACCTCGGCTTTCCCAAGGCGAAGAAATCGTTTATGATGTCAATGCCAAAGGATATCGAGTGTTCAACCACAATACAGTTGTTGGACAAGTAACACAAAATAATGTGACTTTTTCATTTGACAAAATCTCATAACGTGTTATATTAATAAAACAGTGGGGGGCGACATTGAGCCCCCCAACTTTAGGGTGAATCCCCAAAAAGACCATTAACTATAGGAGACAACATTATGGCTTTAAATTTAGATGCAATGCGAGCTAAGCTCGAACTTTCCCGCAACGGTGGAAAGAAACAACAAGACTCCACCAAGTGGCGTCCGGAAGAGGGTGATCAAACTATTCGCATTCTTCCAACTTCTGATGGCGATCCTTTCAAGGAATTCCATTTTCACTATAACTTAGGCAAGAATCCCGGTATTCTTTGTAATAAAAGAACTCATGGCGAAGACTGCCCAATTTGTGACTTTGCTTCAAAACTGTGGCGAGACGGTGTCGATAACAACGACGACCGAGCTAAGCGAGAAGCTAAAAAAATGTTTGCTCGTAAGCGATACTATTCACCAATCCTTGTTCGAGGAAAAGAGTCCGAGGGCGTTAAGGTTTGGGCGTATGGCAAGCAAGCTTATGAGAATCTTCTAGGCCTTGTGCTTGATCCTGATTATGGTGACATCACAGATCCTGAGACTGGAACCGACATAGTTCTTAACTACACAGTTCCGGGCACCCCGGGCTCGTTCCCAAAGACTCAACTGAAACCAAGGCGAAGACCATCAGTCTTGTGCGACGATATGGTAGAAGATTGTGCTCAACTATTGGAAAGTATTCCGGACATTGGATCTCTTTTCGATAAAAAGACAACTGAAGAGGTTCAGTCTCTGTTAGATGAATATCTTTCGACTGATAACTCCTCCGAGTCCAACTCTAGTGAGACACGAAAATACAATACTTCGTCAACATCAAAAGTTGATCAAGCTTTTCAAGAGTTGATGGGGGCATAGTCCAATACCGCAGGTAGGCATGGGTTACAGATGCCTTATTATATTATTCGGAGGAAAAAATGAATATTAAAAACGGACAAAAAGTTACCATCCATTATGTTGGTAAACTCAAAGATGGTACAGTGTTTGACAATTCTCGTACCAACAACAAACCCTTATCTTTTACAGTTGGCGAAGGCAAAGTGTTGCCGGCTTTTGAAAAGGCTGTCTCAAATATGAACGTAGGAGAGACAAAAACTATCTTACTAGAGGCTACAGAGGCATATGGAGAAATAAATCCTGACGCCGTAAGAATTGTGCCCAAAGCTCAGTTCGGTACTACGGACGACTTAGAGATTGGCGCTATGGTTAGAGGTCAATCACCAGATGGTAATCCAATTCATGCAACCGTTAAGTTAATTGAAAGCGATGCAATCATATTGGACTTCAATCACCCACTTGCTGGTAAAAACCTAGATTTTGAGGTAGAGTTGCTAGACATTGCAGAGCTAACTGAGGAGACTCAAGATGACGATTGATACACTAAACGATCAGAACTTTGACTCTGTAACCAGCGATGGTGTAACTTTGGTGGATTTCTATGCAGATTGGTGTGGCCCTTGTAAAAGGATGTTACCAGTGGTTGAATCTGTAGCTAGTTCCCTTGGGGACACAGTTAAAGTAGTAAAGGTCAATGTAGACCAAAGCCCTTTGACTTCTCAGAAGTTTGGTATAAAAACTATTCCAACTTTTGCTTTGGTCAAGGATGGGCAAATAGTTTCTAAACTTATAGGATCTAAGCCGGAATCAGAGCTTCTGGCATTTGCAAGCTCTACCTAACAACGGAGGTGAATAATTGGGAAAAGTAGTACAAATGAAAAAGAAACCCGGAAAGATGGATCTAGACGCAATCAGAAAGTTGATCAACAAATCAACCGGTATGAACGTAGCTCATGATCTCACTAAAGATAACCCAACTGCTGTGAAGCAGTGGATACCAACTGGCTCACGCTGGTTAGATTCGATTATATGTAGGGGAAAAATGGCTGGCATCCCCGTGGGTAAAATCACAGAAATCGCTGGCCTATCAGCAACTGGTAAGTCTTTTATGGCTGCACAGATTGCTGGCAACGCTCAAAAAATGGGCATGCAAGTAGTTTATTTTGATGCAGAGTCTTCGCTCGATCCCTCCTTTTGGGATCGTGCTGGCTGTGATCCCGCAAAAACAATCTACACTCAAGCTGTTTCGGTAGAAAAGGTACTGGGCACCATTGAAGACTTGATGTCTGCCTCGCCAGAAACACAGTGGTTGTTTATTTGGGACTCAATAGCAGCAACTGCATCGGAAAAAGACATTGAGGGCGACTTTAATCCTCAATCAAGCATGGCAGTAAAGCCACGCATCTTCGCAAAGGCGTTTCCAAAGCTTACTATACCGTTGGCCAATCAACAGTCTACATTGGTTTTGATTAATCAATTGAAGACCAACATTACCAGCAATATAGCAGAAGCGATGACAACACCGTTTGTGGCTCCCGGAGGCAAAGCAATAGAATATTTCTGTTCGCTCCGAGTGTGGCTCACAAAGCGAAAAGCCAAGAATGCTTTTGTAACTGACGACAGCGGATTCCGCATTGGTTCCGAGGTCAAGGTCAAGTTAGAAAAGTCAAGATTCGGTTCCGAAGGGCGAATTGCAACATTTAAGATCCTGTGGGGCTCAGATGTTGGTATTCAAGACGAAGAAAGTTGGTTGACAGCAATTAAGCTATCAGGCACAGACCGGATGAAGCAAGGTGGATCTTGGTACACCTTGGTTGATAAAAAAGGCAAGGAGCATAAGTTCCAAGCTTCAAAGTGGACAGAGAAACTTAAAGACGATAAATTCCGTGAGGTTGTATATGATATCATGGATGAGGTAATTATCCATAGGTTCGATCAGACCGCAACTGAAATCGACTTAGGTGAAGAAGAATAAAATAATAAATTTACTTGACAAAACCCTGCCTCCATGTTATATTCTAACATGGAGGTTTTTTTATGGAGGAACAAATGAAGAAAGTAATATTGATTGATGCACTAAATCTATTTATTAGAAACTATGTGGTCAATCCAACGATGAACCCCAAAGGTATGCCGATTGGAGGATGCATTGGTTTTTTGAAATCATTGCAGAAAATATGCAGAATCCTACAGCCTGACCAGATTGTTGTCTGTTGGGATGGGATTGGAGGCTCTGCTAGAAAGAAGGCAATAGACAAGGATTACAAAGCTGGTCGCAAACCCTTACGCTTTAACAGAAGGATGATCAAGCTTGATCCCGAACTACAAGAACAAAATAAAGTATTTCAACAAATAAGGCTCTATGAGTATCTCAATGAGATGCCAATAATCCAAGTTGCGATTGATGGTATTGAAGCGGATGACATCATAGGTTATATCGTTAACCAAGACTATTATAATGGTTGGGAGAAGATTATTGTATCAAGCGATAAAGATTTTTTCCAACTAGCCTCAAGTGATATAAAGGTGTATCGACCGATACAAAATAAGTTTATCACAGTTGATGAGCTATTAGAGACAGATAAGATTCACCCGAACAACTATGCTCTGGCCCGTGCCATTGTAGGGGATAAATCAGACAACTTGCCCGGGATTAAAGGTATAGGCATGAAGACAGTTGCCAAGAGCTTTCCACTGTTGATTAAAGAACAACCAGTGTCAGTTGATGAGTTTATAGAACTTAGCTCTAAACAAGAAACCTCGGTGCAAAAGAAAATCTATGAAAGCGCTTCTTTGATAGATAAAAATTATGATATGATGCAGTTATATAATCCAAAAATAAGCTTGACTAACAAACAGTCTATTGACTTTCAGATTGAAAATTTTGATTTTTCTTTTGTAAAGCTAAATGTTACCAAGCTTCTATTTGAAGATGGACAAGGGTCGGTCAATTTTAACCCACTATACACACTGCTGAAGACGCACACTAACATACTGGAGATTAAATGAAAATAATATACAATAGATCAAGATTGCTCAAAGAGTGTGAACTGCTTTATAACCCAATGGTCATTTATGTTAATGAGTTCACAAATAAATCCGCCAAGGAGTTCTCTCAAAAAATAGCAATAGCACACAATACCGGCCAGCCCATAATTCCAATCGTTATTGATTCGTATGGAGGTGAAGTATATTCTCTTATGAATATGATATCAGAAATTGTCAATTCTGACCTTCCAATCATGACTATTGCCCAAGGAAAAGCAATGTCTTGTGGAGCAGTTCTTCTTTCATTTGGTGATGATGGTATGAGATATGCCGACCCAAATGCTACAATCATGATACACGATGTAGCTTCTGGCGCCTTTGGCAAGGTTGCAGAATTAAAGTCAGATGTCAAAGAAGCTGAGAGGTTAAATAAAAAAATCTTCTCGATGGTTGATGTGAATTGTGATCAGCCCAATGGCTTCTTCATGAAAAAATTAAAAGAGAAAGATAGAGCAGATTGGTACTTGACTGCAAAAAAAGCAAAAAAGTTCAATCTTGTCAACCACTTACGAGTACCAACATTTACAGTTGACGTAGAAGTTAAGATGAAAATAAAATAATTTTTTATACTTGACAAACATCTTGGATCGTGTTATATACTTATATTAGGTTTTGGAGGAAACTATGGCTAATCAAACGGAGACTCTTTCCCGTTTCGGGAAATCGTTTCAAGAGAAGCTTTGCCAGCTAATCTTGGAAGACAGACCTTTCTGTGATCAAATCTCAGAGGTCTTAAATATTAATTTTTTAGAATTGAAGTATCTGCAAGTATTTGTAGAGACTATCTTTGGGTATCGGAATAGATACAAAACACACCCGTCATATGAACTAATGGCAACAATGCTCAAGTCGGGTCTTGCTCATGAGAATGAAGCTATCAAAAAGCAAGTTCGAGAGTATTATGCCAGAATTATGTCAGGCTCAGTTGAGGGCCAAGACTATATTAAAGAACAAGCTATTGACTTCTGCAAAAAGCAGGTTCTCAAGGAGGCTATGATCAAATCGGTCAAACTCCTTAAGACCTCATCATATGATGAAATCCAGAAAATCATCAATGATGCTCTTAAGTTGGGTGTTGAGAATAACTTTGGTCATGATTATTTAAAAGACTTTGAACAAAGGTTCGTACTCAAGCCCCGCCATCCCGTTTCTACAGGTTGGGATCGAGTTGACGATCTCTGCAAAGGTGGACTCGGACGTAGAGAACTTGGAGTTGTCATTGCCCCAACTGGAGCCGGAAAGTCAATGGTACTTTGTCATCTTGGCTCAACAGCCATTAAAGAAGGAAAGACCGTTGTGCACTACACTTTGGAGTTGGCAGACACTGTCGTCGGTCAGCGATATGACTCGTGCATAAGTGGCGTCCCTCTTGGAGATTTGCTAAGAAATAAAGAAAAAGTTTTTGATGTTGTCCAAGACTTAGAAGGTGAACTAATTATAAAAGAATATCCAACAAAGTCAGCCTCAACCTCAACAATCAAGAGTCATCTTGAAAAATTGAGAAAGCGCTCCATAGAGCCCGACATGATCATTGTCGATTATGCTGATTTGTTAAAACCGGTAAAGTCAAGCGGTGAAAAGAGGCACGAATTGGAAAACATATATGAAGATTTAAGGGCGATTGCTCAAGTGTATAACTGTCCCGTCTGGACAGCTTCGCAGACAAACCGATCTGGCTTGAATGCAGAGGTTATCACAATGGAGTCTATCTCCGAGGCATTCAACAAGTGTTTTGTGGCAGACTTTATCTTTTCATTGTCTCGGACCATTCAAGACAAACAAGCAAACAAAGGCCGTGTATTTGTGGCCAAGAACAGAAACGGACCCGATGGCCTTGTCTTCCCGGCTTTCATCGACTGGTCAAGCATTTGCATGAAAGTGCTGGAGAACACAGGGGAAGAGACAGATGATGCTGTTAAAGAAACAACAGCAAATGCATTGAAATATTTGAAATCAAAATACGAACAACACAAAAAATAGGAGGGCATCGTGGTGAAACTATCAGATATAAGCGTTAGGAAATTTAAGCTATCAGATCAATTTATAAATCAGTACAAGGAAAAGGACGTTCCTTGGGGTCCCGTTGGGTACATTACATTCAAGCGGACATATGCAAGACGTTTAAGTGAGTTTGATTCCGATGCCACAGGAACAGAAGAGTGGTATCAAACCTGTCGTCGAGTTATCGAAGGCATGTTCGACATTCAAAAGCGACATGTTGTCGCAACGGGTCTTGAGTGGAATGATGCCAAGGCTCAACGAACAGCAAAGGAGGCCTATGATCGCCTGTTCACTCTCAAGTGGACACCACCCGGGCGTGGGCTGTGGATGATGGGCACCAAGTTTATCTATGAACGAACTGGTGCCGGCTTGTTCAATTGTGCTTTTCGCTCAACGACAGACCTGTCTACTAAAGGCGGGTATCTATTCGCTTGGATGATGGACGCGCTAATGGTCGGCATTGGTGTAGGGTTTGACACTCTTGGAGCAGGCACCTTTACGATCAAAGAGCCACAGTGGACCAATGATATTCACATGATTGAAGACTCTAGAGAGGGCTGGGTTAACTCTGTGCATCTCATACTAGATGGCTTCTTCTTGGGCAAGAAAGTGCCTCAATTCGACTACTCCTTGATACGTGAACACGGAGCCCCTATCAAGGGCTTCGGAGGAACTGCAAGTGGAGCAGATCCCTTAATAGAGCTACATAAGAACCTAAAAGAGTTATACGCTAACAAGGCAGGAGAAGAGATCACATCAGTTGATATTGTTGACACTGAGAACCTTATTGGCCGCTGTGTTGTTGCAGGCAATGTTCGCCGCTCTGCTGCTCTTGCCCTTGGCCAAGCTGAGGACAAAAATTATTTAACAATGAAGAATGACCAAGAAAAACTATACCATCACCGCTGGGGATCTAATAACTCATTTGAAGCTAAGGTTGGCATGGACTACTCATGGCATGCTTCCCAAAGCCAACAAAACGGAGAGCCCGGATATATCTGGCTTGACAATGCTAGAAACCATGGCCGAATGAAAGATGGTATCAGACTTGATGACACAAAGGTTATGGGGTTCAACCCATGTGTTGAGCAGCAGCTAGAGAATGGTGAGCTTTGTTGTCTTGTCGAGACCTTTCCCGCAAAGCATGACACCTATGAGGACTACCTTAGAACCCTCAAGATCGCTTACTTATACGGTAAGACCGTGACACTTATCAACACTCATTGGCCAGAGACCAACGCTATCATGTTGAAGAACCGTAGAATCGGCTTGTCACAGTCTGGTGTTGTTCAAGCGTTCAATAAGTTTGGAAGACGGCAGGTCTATGATTGGTGTGATAAGGCTTATGATGAGGTACATGATATGGACGAAGAATACTCAGACTGGCTCTGCATTCCAAGGTCTGTGCGGATGACCTCGATTAAACCTTCCGGTACGGTGTCTTTGCTTAATGGCTCAACCCCCGGCATCCACTTTCCTGAGGACGAATATTATATTAGAAGAATTAGGTTCTCCACGACCTCGGATCTGCTCCCAGCACTGGAAGCAGCCGGATACAAGATTGAGGAAGATGCTTATTCGCCTAACACCATGTGTGTTGAGTTCCCTGTCCATGAGCCACACTTCACCAAGGGCAAACGAGATGTCTCCATGTGGGAGCAGCTTGAGATTGCAGCACAATATCAACACTACTGGGCAGACAACTCAGTCTCAATCACTGTAACTTTCAAGCCAGATGAGGCCCCACAGCTTCAAGATGCCTTGGAAATGTACGAGACAAGACTTAAGGCTGTGTCCTTCTTGAAATATGAAGAGACAGGCTACAAACAGGCTCCATATGAGCCGATCACAAAAGAGCAGTACGAAGAGATGATCTCAAAAGTTACGCCAATCCAAAGAATTGATTCTGAAGAGGGTGGCGTTGGATCAAAGTTCTGTACAAATGATTCTTGCACAATTTAACGGAGGAAAGATGCAATTTATACCATTTAATCGGCACTTGGTTGTCGAATTGATAGAAGAAGAAAACAAAGTGGACGAAAGTCTTATTGTGTTGCCATCTGATTATGAAAAACCACAATCACCATACGCCAAAGCTTTGGTTCGTGAGGTTGCTAGCGATTCTAAATTGGACAATTGTGTTCAAGCATTGGATGAGATATTAGTTGAAAGAAGAATGCTACATAAAATTGAAATTGAAGACTCTACTTTCTATTTAATATTAGAAAATTACGTTTATGGGAGAATTGATAAATGAAATTAACAAAAGACAAGTTAAGGTCTCTTATACAAGAGGTTGTGACAGAAAAACGAAAAAATTCAATTATTTTGTCGGAATCTATGGAGCAGCCGCCAATGGAAGAAGAAGGTTTGCCTACTTCTCCAACTTTTGAGAGAATCATGAATATCTTGCTAGGTCAAGAACCTTCCGTTCGGACGGTTGTTATCATGTCCGGACAAAATCCAATGGCTGAAGAAACCGATTCTGCCAAAAATGGCATGCTAGCCAAAAAACTTGAAGCCGCCCTGTCCAGCATGGGTTTGGAGTTTATTCCTATTGGTGGAAAATTCTCAGGACACGACGAAGACTCAGTAGTAATATTGAACCCAACCCGCGAACAAGCTCAGCAGTTGAATCGTTCATTTAAGCAGTGGGGATACGTTTGGGGTCAAGATATGCCAAACTTTCAAATGATTAAAATTAACCATGACCAGCCTCAAGGTGAAGAAATGGACCCCAATTCTAAGATTGCTACAACTGTAGACGCTAGTGCAAAAGTACAGCAAGCAGTTGACAATTACAGCTTTGATATTGCTTCCGGTCGCAAATTTATTATTTCGTTGTATTGAGGTGCCATGTGAAGAGTATATTATTATATGATGATAACATTGGTAAGGTTGACTATGTTCAGCACATGGGTTCCGACCTGACTGTGGTCAACAGTGCCAGAGTATCGTTCGGTGTCGAAAAGCAAGAACTCGATGGCCGAGATCGGAAACTTATAAATTATTTAATTAAGCACAAACACACTTCAACCTTAGAGCATTGCAGCGTAACCTTTAGATTTACAGTGCCTCTTTTTGTTAGATCTCAGCATATGCGTCATAGGACATGGAGCTACAATGAGATCTCCAGAAGATACACCTCCAAGGATTTACAATTCTATTTGCCAGAACATTACAGAACTCAGCATAAATCAAATCGTCAAGCTTCTAATGAGAACGAGCTAATCGACCCAGTTATCATTCCGGACCTTCATGATACAGGTTATGACACAACAGCGTCACACTTGGTAAAGAGAGCGACGATAGACAGTGTTAATCTTTTTAACACCCTGTTGAAGTCTGGCGTGTGCCGAGAACAAGCCAGAATGATATTGCCACAGAATTTATATACCGAATATTATGGCACTGTCAATCTGGGTAACTTATTGAAATTCATTGACCTTCGCACTCATGAAGGCGCTCAATGGGAGATACAGAAATTAGCAGAAGCTTGCTTGGAAATAGCAACTGAACTTTGGCCAGTTACAGTCAAAAGCTATAGGGATCTGCGAGGTGCCACCTAGCCTCCTAAATGTTGGAGACTTAGTAATACTCAGTGCTTTTGGCCGGGCTGTGGTCAAACCAAACAATGCAAAATTAGGAATAATAATAGCCGGACCCTATGAAAAAGACTATATTTGCGCCAAGTCCGGCATGTATACCAAATATTTTAGTTACGATGTTATGCTTGGCTTAGAACTACTTAAAGATATGCCAGAAGATTTTATTATTAGAATGGGAGATGACACACATGAAGAAAATCCACAAGGGTTGGAAGAAATATCTGACCGAATCGATGAAAAGCGACCCAAAACAGAGTAGGATAAAGGTTGCAAAGAAGATGTCCAACTATCTTTTTTCTCCATTGCAAATGGTGGAGCCAAGTTTACACATGTCGCTTCAAGCATCTGGCAATGTGCCGGCAAAGTATATGTTTTTATGGTGGGCCATCTTTGGCACCAAACAAGAACGAGAGAGGGGACAGAGGATATATAGACCAAAGCTTGGCATTGAATACGCCAATCAAAAGGTCGAAATGCTTATGTTAAAACTAACCGAAGATGAAGAACAAGTTTTAGCGAATGATATCGACATCTTAATTGACGTAGTTTCTCGCAAAGATAATCCAAAAAGCAGTGTCCAACTGCCGGTTGAACTTACTGGCCATCCAAATGTTGAGCCCTCCTTTGGTACAACATATTTTGGTGGAGCCGCAGCTTCCGACTGGGCTATGGGTGGGTCGATGTTAACCCCGAACGGGGAGAGTTACCTGCTTTATGTTTTAAAGCTGGTTAAGAATAACTTGCCGTCTGCTAGCGGTGAGACGATGCCAGAGCAAAACATAAAAGATCTTTACTTTTTGGCCAAAGATTTACCAACGTCTTACGACGATGTGGATCAAGTAAAGCGCGGTCACTTCTCAAAGCACATGTTTAGTTATGAAGATTTCTTGAAGTCCATTGGAAGAGGTGGCGATTGATAAGCCATACATTTTCGATTGATGAGTTGATCCTTGGTGGCAGTCTGGAGTCTCTGTTGTACGCTTATAAAACAGAAACCCCAATCATAATTGACAAACCAAAACGACCATTTGAGTTTGACTTACTGCCCAGCGAGTTTGATTTAAGCTTCTTAGGGTATGACCCCAAGAACGATACAAGTTGTCTCCGCCTGTGGGAGAGATTGTCATTTTTACTTTCTCTCTCCGGGCTCTTGCTATTCCCAAATTCAATTGAAAACATGACCGAGCATGATGGCAGGATAACTGTCGTCACCCACAATATGAGAAAGCTAGAGGTCACATTCAATAAGTTAAGAAAGTTTGACAGAAGTTTTACAAACTATGCTTGGGTATATGATTGGTTTGCTGTTCGCTCCGGAGGTAAACATGAGATCGATATACTTGAGGACAAAGAATATTTAGCACATAAATTAATTTTCTACCCATCCCAACGAATCGGAGTGCGCTCCAGCAAAGACGTTGTTGCTGTAACTTATCTCAAGATAGACAACATATTTGACATGGAATACTCAGAGTCTTATGTGTCTCTAAAAACTAGAAGGATGATGAAGGAAGCCGGAATTGTAGGTACAAGCAAGGGTTTCAACAAATACAGAAATCGGGTATACGAGCCAATCCGCATTGAGCATATGCACAGAGAAAGAAAAGAACAGATTATTCCCCAAATGACATTGGGGCAGATAATGGAATTGCCAACAAGAACAGAAGGAAAACTATGGAATATGACGACAAGCCTTTTCAAACGCAAGTTGCTTTTCACTTAGCAGGGATTGTCCCCATCGCAGGGCAACCACTGGATTACGGATTTGATTTCCCTGATTGCATGATGCCAATATCTGAAAACTATACTTTGGTAGAGCATGCGGTTTACGAGTGTGCCATGGCTGGGTGCGAAACCATTTGGCTAATTTGCAATGATGATGTTGCCCCTATGATACGCTATAGAATAGGAGATTATGTCCAAGACCCCGTATATGTTTCTAGAAAATCTAGATTCAATTCTCTGGAGAAGATTAGGATTCCGATATTTTATGTCCCAATCTCCGCAAAAGACAGAGACAAGAGGGATTGTTTGTCGTGGTCAGTTATTCATGGCGCCCTGACAAGTTTGAAGGTATCATCTCAACTAAGCAAGTGGTTGTCGCCAAGTAAATATTATGTCTCTTTCCCGTATGGTGTTTTTCCCGTCGCCGAGTTGCGAGAACACAGAAAGCTTATCTCCTCTGATAAAAACTTCTATGTAACTTATCAGTCAAACTCTCCGGAGAATGATTACTACACAAGCTTTACGTTTGGCAAAGAAGAGTTTATTAAGTATCGAGCCAACATAAGAAAAAAAGGCACCGGCATGTATACAATGGACCAAGTCGACCACAGAGGTATTCCCCGTGGTCGTTTACCCGTTGAGCAACGCTTTTCTGCTAGATTTTTTTCTTTGAGTGACGTGTTCACTGATTTGGATATATCGGAAAGTAATTCTTTTGAACCTTCGGAATTCCATAATGTCTCCAGTTGGGAGGAGTATTGCGAGTTTATCTCTTCTCACAACAAGGAGAGTTTTAAAAAGCCTTCTAAGTCAATTTTAGCATATAGAGAAGACAACCCCATAGGAATGGATATCGAGGACTAATTATATTATGTCGTGGCATTTACAATATTTAAAATTTAAACACAATAGCAATGAGCTTATAGCCATTGAGTCTGAATTGGAATTTGTTAAGGAAGTCAACAAGTCGATTGAAGCCGACTTTAATGAATATCAAGTCAGTTGGAGTAAGAAAAACAATTTTGATTTGGAAACCGAAAGAAAACAAAAAGAATTCAAAATAAAATCAAAGCTAGAAGAGAGTGCGGTATCTGTTGCACAAAAGAAAAAAAAATTAAAATGTGAAAAGAAAAGCGCTAAAGCATTCATGCAACTTTATAAACTTATAGCAAAAAAAATTCATCCCGATAAACTAGAAAGTTTGGAGGACACACTGGAAGTAAGAGAGAAAAAAGAACTTTTCAAAGCCGTTTCCACTGCGATGGGCAACGAAAAGTGGTCAGTAATTTTAGAAGCAGCTATTGAATTGAACATCAAGCCAGCAAATTTAGTTGACTTGAACAAGCAAATTCAAGCTGAAATTAACAATAGGAAGCAGATGGTTTCTATAGCAAAAAAAACATTTGCATGGGAATTTTATCAGTGTGAAGATGACTATGAGTGTAAGGATAGGGTTATGAAGGAGTATGTAAATAAATTATTTTTTTAGGAGTTGAACAATGAAAAAACAAAAAATTTTTAGAACGGCCTTGGTTGTGTCACTGTCCATGAACATGCTATTGTTGCTCTGCCTTTGGATTCTAGAGGCTCGGGTAGCAAAGCTAGAGTCAAAACATACTAACAAAACTCCATTAGAGCTAGGTTTTCCGTGATGGAGCATAGTTATTAACATGGGCCCTAAATTTAAAGTGGGCGACAGTGTTATGGTAAAAAAAGAAGTCTACTTTATGTTTCATGACTTTACCATTCGTCGTGGTGAAGTTGGCCATGTAGTCGAGGTTGATATGCATTTGATAAATGTTTTTGGTGAATGTGTTTACGATTACATTGTGTTAATCCGAGGTGTCCCATTGTTTTTTTATGAAGACGAGATTGAAAAATACCCTTAGGTGATAAATGAGTTTAGCGGGCTGTACATTAAAAGTTATAAAAGAGTGTTATCCATTCGAGATAGGAGAAAAAATATATTGTATTGAAGATTGCTTTGATCGCCGTATAATTAGAGTGTGGACTAACAGACCTATATTCGGTGTAAATGAGGTAATTTTGGCGCATGGGAAAAGAAATTGTTTCAAGGTTGTATTTTAAGATTGGCGATCTAGTCCAATATGTGAGCTATTATGGAGACATTGGTGGAGGTTGGATTTCCAAAGGGGACTTTGGGATAGTAGTTGGTGTAGTAGATTTAGAAGATGGGCACCAAATAGTAAAAGTCCGTTGGTTTTCCGATGGTCACCCAACCGATATGGCTTCTACTTGCCTATCGAAGGTTACACTGTCTGGCTCATCAGTCATAGTACTAGAAAAGGAGGTCAAATGACATACTCTACAGAAGAAAGCCAATGGTTATACGTTACAGACACAATAAGAAAACTAAAACGTCTTAGCTATTGGATGACAATGCTCGATCCACAAAAGGAGTTTGTGGAATCAGCGATCAAAGAGCTTGAAAAAGCTCAAGAAATTTTAAGAAAAAAGGTTGACAAAGACTAGACTTCGTGTTATATTATATAAAACAAAGCGGAGGAATATATGAATGATATAAAATTTGTGGGGCTCCATGCACATAGCGGTGTTGGTTCCCCATTTGATGGTTTTGGGTACCCACAAGAGCACATGGAGTTTGCCTACAGTAACGGCAGCCAAGCTCTAGCCCTAACAGATCATGGTAACATGAATGGTTTTGCCTATCAAGTTATGCATGCCAAGAAGATGAAGGCTGAAGGCAAAGACTTCAAGCCTATATTTGGTGTTGAAGCTTACTTTATCAAGGATCTTGATGAGTGGAAGTCTGACATGGAGGAGTACAAGAAAGACAAGAAGAGAGCTAGAACAATTAGCAACGACAAGTCTGGTACCAATATCGAGAATGAAGGTGACTCTAAGGGCAAGTCCAAGTCAACCATCAATCGTTCTCGTCACCTTGTCCTCTTGGCGATGAACCAAGAAGGGCTTAACAATATTTTTAAACTTATCTCGGAGAGCTACACTGATGAATACTTTTATCGAAAACCTCGTATTGACTATAAACTATTACGCAAGTATGGTAGTGGCATTATTGCTGCTTCCGCTTGTCTTGGTGGTGTTTATGCTGGGTGCTATTGGGAAGCCCGTGATGAAGGTCACGAGGCCATATTGGAGTGCATGCGTGAAACGACTCGGACTATGGTTGATATCTTTGGCGACCGATGGTACGGAGAACTCCAATGGAACAACGTCCCAGAACAACACGAACTAAACCGCTATGTTATTGAAATGCATAAGGAATTTGGCATCCCGTTGATCTCTACAGCAGATTCTCATTACCCTCTTCCGACCTCTTGGAAGGATAGAGAACTATATAAAAGGCTAGGCTGGCTTGGTAAAGGCAAGCCTGAGTGGCTGGATATGAACCTTCCGCTGTCTGTTGAAGAGATGGAGTACGAACTCTATCCTAAGAACGGCAACCAAATGTGGGAGGACTATAAAAAATATTCTAAAATGTGTGGAGTTGAGTATGAAGATAAACTTGTATTGGATAGCATTCAAGAAACTCACAGAATTGCTTTTGAGCGTGTTGAAAGATTCGATCCTGATACTACCGTTCGTTTGCCTGACTTTGTGGTTCCTGCTGGTTATACTGCCGACGATTATCTCAGGCGGATAGCTAGCGAGGGTTTGTTTTCCATGCTAAAACTCAACAATAACTTGAGTTCTAGCGAAGAATATAAACAACGTCTCGATCTCGAACTCAATGTTATTGCAGATCGTGGCTTCTCAAAGTACTTCTTGACAATGAAAGCTATCTCTGACAAAACCAATGAGATACAGCTTGCAGGTCCCGGTCGTGGCTCTGCTGCTGGTTCTCTGGTTGCTTATGCTCTTGGTATCACTCAGGTTGATCCTATCAAATATGGTCTTCTGTTCTCTCGCTTCATGCGTTCGGACGCTAAGGACTATCCAGATATTGACTATGATGTGTCCGAGCCTATGTCTCTCAAGGAGAAGCTTATTGAAGAGTGGGGTGACAATGTTGTTGTGCCTATCTCCAATTGGAACACACTTCAGTTGCGCTCCCTTATCAAGGACATCAGTAAGTTCTATGAGATTCCTTTCATGGAAGTCAACGCTGTCACTAACAAGATGTTGGCAGAGGCAACACCGATTGCCAAGAAAGCTCATGGCATCAAAGCGGGCGTGTATACTCCAACCTTCCAAGAGGTTATGCGATACTCGGAATCGCTCCAAAAATTTTTTACAAAGTATCCCAATGTTAAGGATCACGTTCAAGCTCTTCAAGGTTCCTATCGGTCATGCTCAAGACATGCCGGTGGTGTTGTGATAGGTGAACAATTAAACAACTTTATGCCCCTTATCTCTTCCAAGGGGGTAAGGCAAACCCCATGGTCCGAAGGTCAAAACGTTCGTCAATTAGAGCCTATGGGCTTCATTAAGTTTGATATCTTGGGCTTGTCCACGCTTCGCATGATTGAAGATTGTGTGTCTCGTATCTTGACCAGACATCACGGCATTGAGAGTCCCACCTTCGCAGACATCAAGTCCTACTATGATACCCACCTGCACCCGGATGTGATAGACCTACACGATCAGGAGGTCTACGAAAATATTTTTCACGATGGCCAGTTCATTGGTATCTTCCAGTTCACAGAGACTGGGGCCCAACGCTTGGTGCGTAAAGTAAAGCCTAAGTCGATTATCGATATCTCCGCTGTTACTTCGATCTATCGGCCCGGTCCCCTGTCTGCCGGTGTTGACCGACAGTTTGTTAAAGCCAAGCGTAGACCAGAAGGTGTCAAGTATCTCAATGATACGGTTCGCGAGATTACAGAAGAAACTTATGGTTTCTTGATTTTCCAAGAACAGATAGCTATGCTAGCTCACAAACTCGGACATAACCTAACTTTGGATGAAGGAAACCTGCTCAGGAAACTACTTACTAAGAAGGGAACTGGTAAGGGGAATGAAGTCAAAGACAGAATATACAACAAATTCATCGAAGGGTGTAGACTTAAACGCATTCCGAAAACGGAAGCAGACAGTCTTTGGCGAACTTTTGAGTATTTTTCAGGGTATGGCTTTAATAAGTCTCATGCCGTTTCTTACTCTATTATTAGCTATCAGTGTGCTTGGCTTTGCAATTATTACAAAGCTGAGTGGACAGCCAGCTTCCTCGACCGAGAACCAGAAACACGCAAAGAAAAAGCGATAAACCTTGCAAAGCAGCACGGCTTTGGCATCAAGCCGCTTAATATCAACACCTCTGGTTATCGTTGGGACTTCTTGGACGATAAGACTCTTGTCGCTCCGTTGACTACCATCAAAGGTCTGGGCGAGAAAGCCATTGAACAAATTATCGCGAATCGACCATTTAACAATGTCGAAGAGCTTATCTTCAATGAGGACGTTGTGTACTCAAAGCTCAACAAGAAAGCCATTGATGCTCTGTGCAAGGCTGGAGCAATGGGAGATTTGATTGATGATCGCTTCACTGGTGACAAACACTTGTGGTCTGTTATCTGTGTTGACAAGCCGCGCTCCAAGAAAAAGCTTGATGAGAAGATTGAGCTATATCGACCGGAGGGATCATTCACAGAGTCTAAGCGGATCGAATACTTAACTGACTTGACCGGAATGTTTCCATTCTCATTGGTTATGTCTGATGGTGTCAACGACAGGATAGAAAGGTTTGTTGATATGATTGGAATTGACGCCGCAGACATGCCAAGCCTTTCAAGCTATGATGGCGAGATGCCATTCCTCTTTGTGATACCAAGAAAGATCACCAAGAAGAAAACCAGAAACAATAAGCCATTCTGGGTTGTTGATGTGATTGACTTAGACTCCAATCAGTCCCGCATAAGATGCTGGGGTATTGATTCCAAAGTCGATGATATCCACATTAACAGGCCATATATCATCAAGAAGCCGGGCTGGAGTGCCGATTGGGGCTTCTCTACCCGAGGTGGTATAAATAATTCTTGGATTTTGTTGACTTAATTACTTGACAAATCCAGCAAACGTGTTATATTATATATGTTCAACGGAGGAATATATGACTGAACAAACTAATAAGATACTAGAACTTGCCGATTCGCTCAATGGTGACAAGGACAAGGAAACCCATATGAAGGAATACGTCACTTCAATCAAAGCGCTTGAGGATGCGATGGAGCCCTTCAAAGAGCAGAAGCGTGAGCTTCGCAAAGAGTACGACGATAATGGTTGGCTCAACAAAGATGAGCAACGCATGGTTGTTCGAGCATATCGATTGCTCAAGGATGATATTGATATCGGTGAACTCATCGATATGTACGATGCTTTACGAAACACTAAATAGGAGGATATATGAAGCGATTAATAGATATTGAAAAATTACTTAACTTGGTTGATAGTGAGATCTTGGAAATGGATGACCTACAAGTTTGGGTTGATGATCAAGTTTTGATCAAGGCTTTTATGAGAAATAATTTCGGAGACGATTATGCCACTGAACACATCACTGATGTGTTGACACCAGTCCCAAAAGCCACTCCAGCAGAATACACTTCACCGTCTCCTGTTCCAGTGAGTGTTCTCAAGACAACCATTCAAAACGCAGCGAAGGTATTGCGATGCAAAACTGGAGTTATAAGGGAAGGGAATGTCGATGGGATCACAGTGATAAAGGAGAAAAAAGGTAAGCACCTTTTATGTGAAGTGAATCTTGCCCACCCAAACTTATCTAATCCGGAATTTCGATTGAAAGCGGAGCATTTTCACAATGGTCGTGCCATGTTTTATGATAGCAAAGCAGCTTTTGCTGTTTTCGGCAGACCCAGTGATCCAAACGGCAAATGGATACCACGAGACTACGAGTGGCTAAAAAGAAAGTTTGACGATAACGAAATAGTATCTGCTGGCCGTCACCACAGATATCCAATTGGGCTAACAGTTAAGAAAGCTTCAGAGGAGTATAATAAAAAATGAAAGTAAAAGTTAAAAAACTGCATCCAGATGCAATTATTCCAAAATATGCCAAGCTTGGCGATGCCGGCATGGACATCCACACCATCGCTCGTGGCGAGGCGGACAAATATGGCAACATGGTTTACAAAACCGGTCTTGCTTTTGAGATTCCTGATGGCCACGTTGGTTTAATCTATCCAAGGTCTTCTGTCTCCAAGACTCCACACTCATTGAGAAACCACGTTGGAGTTATAGACTCTGGTTATCGGGGTGAGATTATATTTAAGTTTGGCTGGGTTGAGTCTTCATCTACACAAACACAAGTTTATGATAAGGGAGACCGCATCGGGCAAATCATGATTATGCCATATCCAAAAATCGAGTTTGTTGAGACTGATGAACTTAATGAAACTTCTCGCGGTACCGGTGGCTTTGGGAGTACTGGGCAATGAATCGCAAAGAACGACGAGCTAGAGATCGACAGATAAAAAAATCTAAAAAGAAGAAAACAGATGTCGGTCAAAAGCTCGGCCTTTTTGATCTCCTTCCAGCAGAGTGCATGATTTGTAGCGCAGAGTTCGATAAAAAGAACAAAGAGCAGGTTATGACTTGGAATGTTGTCGTGAGAGAAAAAGAAAAAGTCGTCAGAGTCTATTGTCCAACCTGCTGGGACAAGGCTCAAAAGATTATAACAGAGATAGCCGAGAAACAAAATGAAAATACTGATTGAATCAAAAGATGGAAAATTTAAAGAGGTTGCTCTTCTTACAAAAGAAACAGAAACTGGCTTCTATTGTTATTTCCATGACGCACCGGATGTCCCATTTAAGTTTCCATGGGATACATACACATACACTAAACTGGAGGAAAGATGAAAAAAACTATAACATTTGATGATGTTCTATTGGTCCCACAATACTCAGAGATAGTCAGTCGAAAGTCTATAGACATTAGTTCACCCTTGTCGGAAAATATCGTATTGGATTTGCCCATCATTGCAGCACCGATGGATACGGTGACAAACTCGTACCTAATTAGCCAGATGAACAAACAAGGTGCACTGGGTGTGTTGCACAGATATAACTCAACTTATGAACAAGTTATGTCTCTCAAAAGAATAAATGGTCCGAAAGCTGCCGCTGTTGGAGTTACTGGTGACTATGTTGACCGCGCTCAAAAGCTGGTGGATGCGGGAGCGAGCATTATTTGTGTTGATGTTGCCCATGGTCATCATGCTTTGGTTAGACATGCGCTTAAGGTTTTGAGAAACACTCTTGGACATGACATACATATTATGGTTGGCAATGTTGCAACACTTGAAGCGTTTAATGCGTTAGCTGATTGGGGTGCAGATAGCATAAAGGTCGGCATTGGCGGTGGCTCCATATGCTCAACGAGAATCCAAACTGGGCATGGGGTGCCAACGCTACAATCAGTCATTGAGTGCGCCCAATCTGATCGAGATGCCAAACTTATAGCAGATGGAGGCATTAAAAATTCTGGAGATATGGTAAAAGCACTGGCTGCTGGTGCTGACTTTGTGATGGTCGGTTCTCTACTGGCTGGAACCATAGAAGCTCCGGGTGAGTCCATCACCATTGATGGGAAGTCATATAAGAAATATCGTGGAATGGCATCCGTTGAAGCTCAAATAGATTGGCGTGGACACTCTTCTTCAATCGAGGGTGTGTCCCATATGATACCCGCCCGAGGTCGTTTAGAAAATGTTCTAAATGAATTGGAAGCTGGTATTCGTAGCGGCTTTTCCTATACTGGTGCACTAAATATTGTAGAGCTTCACAGCAAGGCTAAGTTTATCCAGCAGTCCTCATCAGGACTCTATGAAAGTCGTACCCACATAAAGGATCGTTTTTAATGAGCAAGGTCAAGAAAAGTAAAAAAATAGTTTTCGATGACACAGACACAAGACATGCAAAATTAAAGATAAGACTACAACATGATGGACTATCCCAAGCTGAGTTTTTTCGTGCATTTGTAACAGGATATATTGAGATGGATAGGTTGTTAATAGATTTCATCAAGCAATACAAAGAAAAGAACAAGAAGCAAAGCAAAAAAGCAATCAAGATGATTGATAAGGACTTAAAAAAGGGTGATTCGTTGATGCATCAGTATGGTATTGGCGAGGGCGAATTAGAAGATATTTTTGATTTGATAGAAAATGATCACCCTAATTTATAAAAATCGAATATTTTTTGGTTTTTTGTTGAGTTTCGTGATAATTATAATGAAAACAATTTACAAGGAGTTTATGTATTATGGCTAAGAAAAACCTTTTGAGTGAAGCGCAAGTTCGACGTTTCATGGGACTTGCTGGTATGCAAGCAAGCACAGTCAGCAACGTCATTAGTGAGATGTACATGGAAAAAGAAGAAGATCCAGCCGATGCTGAAGCACCAGCCGCCGCCGGCCCCGAAGGAGACATGGCCCCTGAGATGGATGACGCACCAGAGATGGGCGATGAGGCTCCAATGGGCGATGAAGCGCCAGATATGGGCGATGCAGACGCCACTTTGGATCCCGATGCTATTCAAAATCTAAGAGATGCTTTCGAGGCTGTCATGAACCCTCTGGAAGATCAAATGGGCGATGAGGCTCCAATGGGTGATGAAGATCCAATGGGCGATGAAGATCCAATGGGTGATTCACCAGATTTGGATGATGAAGAACCAGAAGCCACAGATGTGGATGACGAAGAAGAAGATATTGAAGAAGGCATGTACAAGCGAGACAAAGACAAGGAAAAAGAAAAGATGATGGACGAAGAATTGTCTGAAGTCGACCTCCAGCTTTCTGAAGAAGAAATCGTCAATGAAGTGGCTCGTCGAGTTGCCAAAAGAATCCTTAAGGCCAAACGCGCCAAGAAGGCATTGGACGAGGCCCTCGGTCGCAAATAAGTTAAACAATCCAAAGTTTTTTTTAATTGGATAGGCAGGGCGTTACCTGCCTTTTTTTTATGGAGGTAATATGTTCGTATGGACCGACATGCTGATAGCTGTATTCGTAGGTTTCGTATTGAGTAAAATATGGAACTTGGTTTTATACACTGGGCATGCTGTAATAATTTTACAAGATTTGCAAAAAGATGCTGCAAAATTGATGTTTTCTGTGACGCAAACGATTTATGAGATTGAATCGTTAAAGTTAACTGAATTGCATCGCCAAGACAAATCCGAAAGGGAGATAGAGTTTCACAAACAAATGATAGAAAAAAACTCTATAATCTTAAAAAAGGCTGTGGTTTCCAACTTTCTTTACAATTGGCCACGAAAATATAAAAATATATTGGAATTTTATGATTGGGATTCTGCCATGCAGTATGTTGATCAACTAATTAAAGAAGACAAGTTAAAGAAAAGGAGATAAACATGCCTAAAAAAACAAAACCACAAGACTCCGATGTTCCGGTAGAGGAAGAGAAAGAAGCAAAAGATGCTTTAAGCGGACTTGTTGAAGAACTCCAACAACAAGAAGAAAATCGAACCATCCTTTTGTATGGCGAGATTGAAGAAGAAAAAGCAGCCGATATTTGCGCAGGATTGCTTTACTTGATGAAAAAAACACCAGACCCAGAGAAAGCAATCCAGTTTTATATTTCTACATACGGTGGAAATGCCGATGACATGTTCGCCATCTATGACATGATGAACATAGCAAAGAAGAGTTGCACGATTGAGACAGTTGGTCTCGGTAAAGTAATGTCAGCGGGAGTTCTGCTTCTGGCCAATGGGACTCCGGGCTCTCGAAAGGTTGCGAAGAATTGCCGTGTGATGATCCACTCTTGTAATGCCGGAAGTGCCGGCGACATTCATAATTTAAAGAATGAGATGGAAGCTATTCAATACCAACAAGACCAGTATATCAATGCTCTTGTGCAAGCTTCATCTTTGACCAAGCGACAACTCACAAGGCTGCTCGATAGAAAAGTTAATGTTTACTTAACAGCAGAAGAAGCGATAGAATATGGCATCGCTGATGAAATTATGTAGGAGATAACTTAATGCCAATTGATAGAGAATTTTATAACGAGGCCTCGGCTGTAAAGCTGGGGTGGGAGCCCGACTGGTTTGGGTGCTCAATGTTTGATGAACGCTTGACAAGAGCGATTCGCAGATTTCAAAGAAAACATGAACTAACAGCCGATGGTCTCTGTGGTCCGACAACTTTTCGGAGAGTCTGGACAGAGCGAGAAGCTGATATTGATGCTTACTATGACCCAGAGATTATAGAAAAACAAGGTGCGGCTATTGTGCACAACGGGAAGTTCTTTCCCATTGATTGGCCACGGGTGGTTCTGTGGTCGGAAAAACCATCAGGCCTTGATGCCAAAGAGGGAACTTACTCTTCTTACGCTGGACACGCTGACCGAAAACCCAGTTTCTTTGTGACACATTGGGACGTCTGTCTTAGCAGTCGATCCTGCCAAAAGGTACTTGCAAAGCGGGGAATCAGCGTCCACTTCATGATTGACAATGACGGGACAATCTACCAAGCGTTAGATACTCAACATGCCGCATGGCATGCCGGTAGCCGTAAGTGGAACCATAGTTCAATTGGGGTCGAGGTAAGTAACGCTTATAGCCTAAAGTATCAACGACGATATATTAAGATGGGGCATGGTGAGCGTCCTGTCATAGAAGATGCTGAGGTTCACGGTAAGACTCTCAAGCCTCACTTGGGCTTTTATCCCGTACAAATAGAAGCCCTCAAGGCTCTGTATAAAGCAGTCCATAGGGCAACAGGTATTCCTCTCGAATGCCCAACCGACCGCAGCGGAAACACACTTAAGAAAGTTTCTTCTGTTGCCAAGTCAAACAAATTCAAAGGCTTTATGTCGCATTATCACCTTACAAACAGGAAAATCGACTGTGCGGGTCTTGACATCCAAAGACTTTTGGAGGAGATAAAGAATGAAGATAAGTAAAGAATCCATCCAACAAATGATTATGGAAGAGTTGGGACACCTCGATGAAAAGTTTACTCTAGATCAGTGGGACGCCCTATTTGGTAGAGATAAGCCAATAGGCACAGTCGACTCAGATAAGTTAACAAAATTCAACGACACAAACATGAGCCCTAAGGCTGTATGGGATAAGCTACATTCCGCCGGTCAAGATTCTAATCATTTAGACATAACTGACATTGAATATTACATTAAAAATCCGGACAAAATTGATCCTCAAATACAATCTCGTCTCATAGCAGTTTCTCGTGCTGGCGGTGGTGGTAACGAAGATAAGTATAATAATATATTGGCTCAAGTAAAGGCCGCTGGTGAAAAGTTAGCGAAAGAAAAGGGGAGGGGACAAATTGAATTCCCCCAACCAAGAGAGCAATCGGATGGAAAAAAGATAAGCTTCGGTAAGGGTCGCTCCGGTAGCCAATATGATACCTACAGGGAAAAGTATGTTGCATTGTCTAACGAGACAACAAGGAAGCAGTTGCTAGTCATGGCTGCCGCAGCAGAGAAAGCCCTAGCTGGTCTTGATTTGGGTATTGCCAAGGCTGCCGGTGAAGAAAAAACCTTATCGTATCCCGAAATCAGAACTCAAGCCGGCACTACTGGGTCTTTTCCGAAAGGACAGTTGGCGGTTGTTAATCGGCTTTTTTCTAAGTTCGATACAATCGAGGGTAGACTAAAAGAAATAACAAGAATATCCACAAAATACTACAACGCCAGTAATTCCGCCGCCAGCCTAGATGAATCCGAGTCTACGGATGCTATAGCAGAGCTAAAACAGGAGTTTTCTCTTGAGCCGTCAAAAATTCTCAATGAGATAATGATACTTGACATCTTCAACACTTTAGTAAAAGACACAGATTCTGGCTCGGGAGCGTATACTTTTGAATATTTCTTGGCTCTTGTTACTGGTGGCACTGTTGCTGGCAAAATGAAGACAGCCGGTGGAAAAATGGGAGCAGCCGATTTTATAATGGGCTCGGAGCTTGGCTCTGCAAAGTTTTTTAAAGATGACACTGGTCACAATATAAAGCAGGCTATAAGTGGTTTCACGGATTTATATGATGGAACAAACCCAGTCAAAATCAGATACTCAATTGGATTAAAAAAACAAGGCATGACTCAAATTGGGAAACGTAGACTCGGCTCTGCGGATCCAAATAAAATTATAGCTGTTGAAGTTTATGCCCCCGTGGTTTCTTATCATGGCCAAGATGGTTTTAAAATCAATGGGGAGTCGACGAAAGTAAAAGATGGCAGTGTACTAATACCAACGGAGGGTTTAGAATCTGCTGGTGTTATGTATATTTGTAGAACTCGAACTGAAACCTTTCGCCAGATGCTTGATGATGTAATGGTAAATATAAGTGATCAAGCGACTGTTCTACTTGATGCCTTCAAACTCTACTTTGATTCGCTTAGGTCAGCGAACCAAAACGCCAAGACCTACATTGCGAATGGTGACGTTGAGGATGGTAACAAGGTACATGACAGCCTCACGACAGCAGAAGAGCAGTTTTCAAAAGTAAAGTTAGCACTGAAGGATGAAGACAGGTTTAAACAAAAAAGGCAGTCTTACTATCAACGACAGATGGCTTCCGGTGCTGACTTCGTAGAAGAAAACAAAAAAAATGAAATTAATTCACTGAAAAGACTTGACAAATTGATAGAACAGGTTATATTATATAAGAACACGGAGGAAAAGTGAAACACTATCAAAACGGACAAGAACTCAACGCTAAGATTTTAAGAGGTATTGATATTCTTGCAGACAATGTGGCTTCCACACTTGGCCCAAAAGGCCGCAACGTAATCTTATATCACAAAGAAGAAAACATTCCCGTTATCACCAAAGATGGTGTAACGGTAGCAAAGTTTGTAGAGCTTGATGATCCCTTCGAGAATGTCGGAGCGCAGATCATCAAACAAGCAGCAGCCAAGACCAACGACACGGCAGGAGATGGAACAACCACTTCCACCGTATTGGCCAGAGGCATACTTAAAAAAGCACAGAAATATCTTATGGCAGGGGTTTCGCCCATCGAACTCAAGCGTGGCATTGACCTCGCAGTGAGCGCAGTGTGTGACAATCTCAAGGATATGGCTGTACCTATTCAGTCTGAGGAGGACATTGCACATATCGCAACCATCTCAGCAAACAATGATAAAGCAATTGGCACTCTTGTCGCCACCGCAGTTGACCGTGCCGGTAAGGACGGCTCAGTGTTGGTTGAGGAAGCAAGATCCCTAGAGACCAGCCTTGACCTTATTGAAGGGTTTAGGTTCGACTCGGGATATGCAGCAACCGCCTTTATCACTAATGAGCGTAATGGTACAGTAGAATATGAAGATCCAATGGTTCTTGTGACAGATCAGAAGCTTGAACGAGTGGATCAGATTTTACCAGTTTTGGAACTGGCAGCGAGAGAATCTCGCCCTCTTGTTATTGTTGCCGCTGATGTGGTGGACCAAGCCCTTGCCGCCCTAATTATGAACGCAGTCAGAGGAACCATGAAGGTGGCTGCTATCAAGGCTCCACGCTATGGTGAAGAAAGACGCTCAATAATGAAAGATCTCTGCCTTTCCACTGGAGCCACTATGATTACCCGAGAAAACTCGTTGACCCTAAAAGATGTTAAATTAGCACACTTTGGAGGGTGTAAAAAGCTTTCTGCGGACAAAGGCTGGACGACAGTTGTCGGAGGCAAAGGAGACTACAATGAGATCGATAAGAAGATTGAGGCACTTAAAACAGAGATTCAGCAAACTGAATCGCTCAAAGCTTGCGAGAGAATACAGGAGCGCATCACGCGACTTGCAAGTGGCATTGCTGTTATTCGTGTTGGCGCTGCTACTGACGTTGAGATGATCGAAAAGAAGCACCGCATCGACGATGCCTTAGAAGCGGTACGCTCCGCCCAAGAGGAGGGGATAGTACCCGGGGGGGGCGTGGCACTCATACGAGCCGTCAAGAATCTGATGGTCGAAACCCTAAATGAAGAACAAAGTTTGGGAGCTAAAATTATTTTTGAGGCCATTGAAGAACCCTTAAGACAGATGGCTATCAATGCCGGAGAGTCTCCTGACATTATTGTCAGCAAGGTAAAAAACCTAGATGCATCGTGGGGTTACGATTTTTACTCTGGACAGGTCAAGGATATGTATCTCTCTGGGATCATAGATCCAGTAAAAGTTACGCGCTGTGCGCTACAAAATGCAGCATCAGTTTCCTCAACTTTAATCACCACGAACCATGCTATTGTGAGTCAGTAGTACTAGTTATTAGTGCTATGACTGATCCCCAACAACAAGAACTTAGAGAGATTATTTTAGAACTCAAGAACGACATTGAGCGCATGGCTGAACGTCAGGCTGAGATGAACGAGAATCTAAAGAAAATCAAAGAAGCTGTTTATAATCCTGATGAAGGTTTGTATGCTCGGATTAAAGCCTTAGAGCAGTGGAAAGAATCATCGCAAAAGATAACTTGGATTATAATGACAACGGTTGTTGGTTTGGCAACCACTACAATATATAAATTTATTATTGGATAACTTACTTAATTAACGGAGTCATAAATGAAAGTAAAAGTAACTTACGGACTTGAGCTATCGTCCGTACCTGTCTTGGTAGAAGATATGCTCACAGATACTGTTGTTTCATTGGAAAAACAATTATCGACACTACGTGGCCTTATGTATGCCATAACCAATGAGTCACTCCAAGCCGAAGTGCCAGATGGAATAGATTCGGTTCGCCAAGCGTTATCGTCTCTTGATCTATCATTGACCGATGCGGAATCTATTATGCGCGGATACGTTGATGTCATGAAGGCACAGAGTGCGATACCAACCCTTGAGCCCGAAAGCCCACAGCCTGACGAGTTTGTAACGCCAAACGGACAAACTGTGTTTAGTAAAAGGGAAGGCTATAGCACCGCACCCACGGAAGATGAAAGTGAGTAGTGTTGTTTTCTGCAAGGGTGATTTAGTGCATGTGCCACAAGCTACTGTTATGTACGGAACTAACACCAGCGGCATCTCAATCTACGTCAACAAAAAGCCAACTTTGGCCATTTTTATGGACTACAAAGATGATGGTATGTCTGAGGTAGTCATGAACGGAAGGAATTGGCTGGTAAAGAATAATCAAATTTTTTTAAATAGGGAGGCAGGATGATGTTAGTAGAACTTGTGCAAGTTATAAACAATGGCACAGGCTATTCCTTGAGTAAGATATATCTTAACCCGAGGCATATTGTTTTTATAAGTGAAGACCAAAGAACTCAATCTTTAATTAGAGAATCCAACAATCTCGGTCTCGCTCCGGAAACAACCTTTAGTAAGATCCGCATCAACGATGCAGGACTAAGCAGAGAGATCAGCGTAGTTGGCGACCCAACTATGATTGAGGGCAAAATCTTTCGTAAGAAGCGACAAAACATTTTGCGAGGTTAAGATGAGATACTTTGAGATATATGCATGGACTGATTGTCCTTATTGTACGCATGCAAAAGAATTATTGATTGAGAAAGAAGAGCAGTTTTTGTTTTGCTGCATAGATCAGTCTGATGATTTGTTACACCACATCAAAACAAAGTGGGGTTGGAAAACTGTCCCTTTGATTGTTGAGAAGAATACCACGAATGAGGCTGCCAAGTTTATCGGAGGCTTCACGGACTTACAAAAATACTTGGAGGAAAAATGAGAGTAGAAAAACCATGGGGTTATGAAATCCGCTGGGCTGTGAATGAAAAGTACATTGGAAAGATTCTTAGAATTGAGGGAGGGCAAAAGCTTTCCCGTCAGTACCACCAGCAAAAAGATGAAACAATCTATGTCCTCGAAGGAAAGCTCGTGCTGGAACTCGGACCCCACAAGGGTATAGACAAACCTATTAAACTTATTCTTCATGAAGGTGCAAATCGTCGTATAGAACCCGGCACTATCCATCGGTTCGCAGCACCTTCGGGAGGCTGCACATTGATTGAGGTATCAACACCAGAAATAGATGATGTGATTCGTCTGGAGGACATGTACGGAAGAATATAAAAAAAAATACTTGACAAATTTTCTCAACGTGTTATGTTATATAAAACGGAGGAAATATGTTTGTAGCTTACTTTGGAGGATTCAAGCCTCCACACAAAGGACATCTCGCAGTGGTAGAAGAGTATCTATCAATGCCTGATGTCCTTTCAGTTTATGTTGTGTACGGCAACAAAACCAGAATGTCTAAAGACCGAAAGATAAGGTTGAACGCCGATCATACGAAATCTATCTGGGATTTGTTTATTTCTACTCTTGACGACCCAACACGAGTCAAGTTGATTGAAACAGATGGCAACACGCTTGTCGAAGCAGCCAACTTGGCTTGGTCACCAGAGCTTGCCGGCTCGACCATCACTGCTGGATATGGCGCCAAAGAACCTGAGTATGGTAGCAGATTCATGAATGTTATACACTCACTGGAGTCATCGAGGGGTACACCACTGGCGACACCTGTCATGGTTCCAACATCATCTAATGAGCCAAGTATCTCATCAACAATGATAAGGAACGCACTGGCCACCAATAACACCTCCTACTTAGAGGGAGTGGTACCCCGTGGGGTGTGTGTCCGAGACTATATAAATATTTTAAGATAATACTTGACAAACTAAACCAAACATGTTACATTATATAAAACGGAGGACATATGTCAATAAACTTAGGATACGCATGCATCAATTCAGCATTGCAACAACAAAAGATCTGCTCAAACAGAGGCATGATCAAGCGCACATTCAAAGCTAAAGGTGTGCCATACGCTTCAGAGCTAGCACTTATCAATGTCACAGCACTCAAGAAGATCATCGAGTGGAACATCGAGAATGACATCTCGGTTTATCGTATGACATCGTGCTTGTTCCCGTGGATGTCTGAGTATGATATCTTCGACTTACCTGATATTGATCAGATCGCAGACACTATGGCCGCTGCCGGCAAGATTGCACAAGATGCAGGCCAGCGTTTGTCGTTCCATCCCGGTCCATTCAACTGCCTTGCTTCGCCAAACGAAGCCACAGTTGCCAAGACCATTGCAGAGCTTGATGCTCACTCGTTGCAGATGGATCTTATGGGCTTGCCTGTGTCACCACAGGCCAAGATCAACATACACGTTGGTGGCGCTTATGGTGAACATGATAATGCAATGGCTCGGTTCTGCAAGAACTATGCCAAACTGGCGCCATCCACCCAAGCCAGACTCACTGTCGAGAACGATGACAAGGCTTCTATGTTTTCAACTAAGATGCTGTATCGTGGTGTGTCCAAGCCAACTGGTATTCCCATTGTCTTTGATTCCCATCATCACGAGCTTGGCCCACAGGACGCAAGCTACAAAGAGGCTTTCTATCTTGCCCGTGACACTTGGCAAAAGCGTGGCATCAAACAACAGTGTCACCATTCCAATTCAAAGCGTAACTATGAAGACTCATCAGTCCGTGCCAATGCTCATTCTGATTGGTACTATACACCGTTCGAGAACTTCGGTGAACAAGTTGATGTTGTGCTCGAATGTAAAAAGAAAGAACAAGCACTGTTGAAG
>Ga0209348_1000082_pt1 | contig 58760 bp, 86 predicted proteins | sample ETNvirenome_2_30_FD_184065 | JGI IMG/M metagenome (GOLD analysis project Ga0209348, IMG submission 184065) | Marine viral communities from the Pacific Ocean - ETNP_2_30 (SPAdes) (version 2) | ecosystem: Environmental > Aquatic > Marine > Oceanic | place: Pacific Ocean | collected 2013-06-22 | reverse complement strand
AACATACCCATGTTTCTAATTGCGTTAACATCATTATCAGATGATCCAGGTCTTAAAGTGGACTCAAGCAATCTGTCTGCAACAAACTGTAATGCAGGTGGAATAATTAGTTTCATTCCTCTTAATGCAACAATCATGTTTCTCTCATCAACAAAGTTTGAAATGTCAATAAGAGCATTTTCTAATGATGTTTCATTAAGATCTGCTGCAGTTGATGGTTCATTTCTAAATGTACCACCACCACCTAATGGGTGATCTGTTGCACAAAGTTCTTTGCCATCACCACCTGTGAAGCTTGAATTAAACGCATTGTTTAATGTAGCAGCGGCTTTGACTTGCTTTGTGTGTGCCATTGATCTTGCTAACGCTCTTGTATATCTAGCTCCAAGCTGGTCATACAAATTGTCTTCCATTGCCTCTTCTGTCAATGCAAAAGCTAGTGCAATTGTTTCCATTGTATAACGTGAAGTATATACTTCGTTTGCAGTATCAAAGGTTACTCCAGCACCCTCTGATTTAGTTGCAGCATTTCCAAATCCTGCTAACATTACCTCTTCTTCAAAGGCTCTGTCAGATGACTCTGTCTCATAGATTTCTAAATGCTCTTGATCATAACGATCATATTCCATACCGAATAAAGCGTTAAGACCAGGTTCTAGTTCTTTAACTAGTTGTGCTCGTGATATAGCCATAGTTCAACCTCCCTTACGCTAATCCTGCAGACTTCTGTCCAAATATGTGATTTTGAATCACAACATAGACATTAGTTGCATCTGATGAAACATCTGAATTTTCTGGGTCTTGAGAAATATCAATTGCTTTTAATGATAAAGTTGCGGTGGTTGCACCATCACTAACATTTAACTCAGCACCAGAAATACCTGTTGTAGTAGACCCTGCACTTGTATAAACAATGTCAAAGTTACCAAATAAATCTGCAACCGGAAATGCAGCATTACATTGAATTTCAAAGATAACATTTGGGTCATCTATAATGAAAGCCTCAATGTCTGAAGCATTTGTGCTTGCAGGATAAAAGTTGGAAAAGGTTTCTTTTCCAGTTGTAGGATCTGTAAATCTACAACCATTGAATACTCCAACTATTGGCACTGTACCACCATCAGCGTGTACTTCTACACCACCTCCAGTAACTTGAGCGACCATGTCGCCCTGAAAGATAGCAGTTCCGTAATTGGCAGCAATTCTATATCGGCTTTGACCACCAGTGTAGGGAGCTCCCCCTATCATCTTAACTGGTCTCATGCCAAAAGCAGCATCTTGATTTGCCATTTTTAACTCCTAAGTAAGAATTTTATTAACTTTGCCTCTTGCCACCAAAAGCGACTTGAGACTTCCTTTCTTTAGATATTGGCATTGCAGGATTAGATTCTTTCATCAAGTCTCTATCTACAGCCTCCATCTGGGTGTTGGTTTTATCCATGAAGTATTGATTTCTTTCGTCAACAATCTCCTCTGGAATCCGTGCTAATAAAAGTCCTCCTTGACCAATTACTCCAGCATTTTTGCCTTCATCAATCACTGGGAAGTCTGTGTCTGGATAGTCCTCTGCACGCACAAGTTCATATCCTTCTCTTTGCCGTTTATAGATATTCGCTTTATCATCGTAATCCATAACTCGTTCTCTAATCCACCTATGCTTATATCCTATAGGTGCTGGCGGAGCATCCAATTGTGATGGAGGTGTCCAAGCTTTTCTTCTTTCCTGTTTTTCACGAGTTGCAGACTCTCGGTTAGCTCTATCCACCATATTAGGCTCCTTTTCTGGTTTCAATTTTGGCTACCTCTTTTGCATACTGCTCTAAAGGTATCCTCATTTTTTTTGCAAATGCAACTTGTCCAGGGGTAAGTTCTATTTGCTTTTTCCGCCCACTTGATACGGCTTTGCCGTTTGCAGGTGCGACAGTCTGGGCGACTTTTCTGTCACTCTGAAACTTATGTGGAAATTCAACTCTCATACGTCTATCTATTTCCCTGTAATAATCATCTGTAGATGGATCAATTCCATCTTCACTTACAACTTGCTCATGAATAGCTTGTGCTCCTCTGGTCATAACCATGTCTTGACCAAACCATGTATTTTTATCAAGCCAACCTTGTAATTTTGGATCTAAGTCTTGTTTTTGCGGGGTCTGCCTCGCTTGAGGGGTGACTTCTTGATTTTGTCCCTCATTTTTTTCAGTTCCCTGAGTTTCGGTTCTAAGTTTTTGGATTCTAAGTCTTTCGTTCTCAATAGCAAGTTTAGCCATGAGATCGCTTGCCTCAGACATTTTTTCAGCATCTCCAGCATCAAAAGCCTCCTTATAAAGTTTTTTTGCTTGTGCAGATTGTGCCTCTATTCTATTTCCAAACTCTGAAGTGTAACCAGTATTAAGTTGCTTTAGTTGTTGTTGCAACTCCTCGTTTTTCTTTTTTTGCTCTTCTGCATATTTAAAAGCAGCATCTGCTTCTTCTAAAGCTTGTTTTCTTTTAGCTGTTAATTGATTAATGCGTTTTTTAACATTGTCAGAATAATTTTCTAATTCTTCTTCTGTTTCTTCAGAACGAACATTTGTTCGCTCTTCTTCTTTTGTCTCAACTTTAGGAGCTTCAGATTTTTCATTTTCTGATTCTTCAATGTCAACAATTACGTTTTCTTCAACGACTTCTTGTTCTAAATTTTTTTCTTGTGTGTCATTCATGTTACTCTCCACTATACATAAGAAACATCTGTTGGATCAAGTATTTTTGCTATAATATTATCATCATTTATGAGTCTTAGCTCAAGACCCTCCACTTTGAACCTATTTCCAGCATATCTACCCATAAGCACCCATTCTTTCTCAGAACAGTAACCTCCACTTGGGAATTTATCTTTGTCTTTGTAAGCGTCTGGACCCATTTTTACGACATAAGCAACAACAGTTGCAAATGATTCTCTTTCTCTAGTAGCGTCTGGTATATAAATGCCACCTTTTGTTTTTTCTTTAGGATAGTAAGGTATAACTAAAATTCTATACCCAGTTGGTTGTGGCAACCTATCAAGTAATGAGGCATCTAACTTTGATGGATCATCTTCATTTTTGTTAGGTTCTGCATTTTTACCAAATCCCTTTGATATTGGTGATGGAGTTGGGTTTAACACTTTTTTTCCCAAAATGCGATCTGGGACATATAATTTTTTACTCATTTTCTATACCTTTCATCGAGGTTCTTATTTCTTCTTCACACCAAGTCAGTCCTCGTATTTGACCTGTTATGAACCGATAATCTTCCATAGAAGTTATCGAACCATCTGCCAAAGATTGTGTTAATTCATCTCTTCTTTGGCGAATGTTCTTTAATAAAGTTTGAGCTACCTTTACGCCATCCATATCAATCTTCCATCACTGACGTTAAACACATAGGGCATTTGTATTCTTTATAATTGTATATACCAAGTTCTGGTATAGGCTCCTCATGTTTTATTTCTTTCATAGCTATTTTATGAATATAACAAATTACAACTTCTTTTTTTTCTTTTTCCATTACTTGGTTAAGCCTTTTTGCTTCTCGTATGTCCGCAACCCGCCAATTCCCAACATACCTCCAAGAACAGTTAAAAGTGTACCCATATCAAATTCCGGCAAATCTGGTAACTCTGCACCTGCAAAACTAGCACCAAATATGATTAGATCTTTTACGATAAAATGATATGCGAAGGCAATCGCACAGACCCACCCAACAGCGGGTCGCCAACCGCCCTTAAATATAGAGCCACTTGCAGCCTCTGCCTTATTAATTTCTAATTGAGCAAGTAACGCCTCTTGAGCGTGTTTTTCAGACATGGTGGCTATCTCGTGGGCGAGCTTTGCCTTTTGATCTGCGTCTGGGATAAATTTATCAAGTAGCCCAGTAACTGGGCCTATAAGTGCTTGTAACATTGCTACCTCCTAATATACCTTCACTTTTTTATCATCAATATTTGGTATGAGTTTACACATACACTCATAATTTTCAACTTTTATCGGAACTTCTATTTTTTGACTACTCAACCTCTCAGCATAATATAAACAATCATTAATGTTTTTAAAGTATATCCCACCATTGAAATTATCATTTAGATAACACATGAGAAAAAACGCAGTCATTTTTTTCTAGCACGTTTTAAAGATTCTTTGGCAGATTTAGCAATTCTAACTACCTCTGCTTTTTTCATTACTTTTGCCCTTTGTTCCATGACAGTAAGGATTTGAATTTTTCTAGCATAAGGCTTGTTAATTCTTTTAACTTTTCTAACTGTTGCACGAGCATCAGCAGGAGTTGCAAATTTAATCCTAACAGTGTCTTTTGGATTTTCGTCAGTGTAGAGTCTTCTGCCTGAACCTTTAGGCTTTTTTCCTGTACCAGTTTTTGGATCTTTTTTTGCCATTTATTTACCATTCTTTGCCATGTATGCTGATGTACCCATATATGTACCAACAATACCTGCTCCTGATATGTAAAATAAATTACTTATATCTGCTAAAGCTTCTACTCGTTCTATTGGCACTAAAAACATTGCAAGTGTAAATACTCCCATTCCTATCAATGTGTATCTTGCCATTCTTAATTGTGCAAGATTTTTTCGTAGTTTTGTTTCTGTCTCCTTAATTTCTTTTGCTCTTTGAAGCTCCTCGTCTGTGATTGTGTTGTCACCATCAAGGTCGTACTGATTTAAAATAGAATCTTTTTGTAGTTTTTTTTGTGTCATCTTCTACTCTCTTTATAAACCCATGCAAGAAAAAATAAAAAACCAACTACTGTGCAAGCTAGTACAAAGTAACCTATGTATTCCCATATTTTCCTATAAAATTCTTGTCTAGCATAGACTTCTTCTTTTCTTTGTTTTCTAATTTGTGCTTCCATTTGCAAAATCTCGTTCCAAGAATTACTACCATAATGAAAATTTATGAAGGTCTTTAACTCTTGACGTTGAGCCTCTAATTTCTTTTTTGCTGTAAAAGCCTCTATCGCACTAGCTTCTATTTCATTGCCTTTAAATAACTTTCTTAATGGAGAAGCGTTCTTTGCAGTTTTTTCTGCGTTGTCAATATCACTCAACGCTGACATCCAGCGTCCTAAATCTTTGCCCATAGATTCAATTTCACGACCTGCTTGAAAACCACGTTTGATTGCGTTGAAAGCAGTATTAGCTGCTGTAATTGCTACGCCTATGGTTGCGGGATCCATTAGAATATCCCTTTAAATTTTTGTGGTTTAGCTATATCAGAAAACTTTTTTATTATACCGCCGTTACGCTTTTTTACTGGCTTTTTTGCTTTTCTTTTTTGGCTTGTTGATTTCGGCTTTGATTTCCCCGCTGTCGACAACGCTATCGCTATTGCTTGTTTCTGCGGATATTTCTCCTTCTTCAACTTGCGTATGTTCTGGCTGATTGTTTTCTGGCTTTTGCCTTTCTTCAACGGCATCTACGACTCCCTCTTTAACAAGCCTTCTTTGTCTTTTCTTCTCTCTTTCAACTTCCCAAATTTTTTCTCTTACTGAACTTGACATAATTTATCCTTTCATAGCTTTCATTGCTGCAATATCTCTAGTAGTTTGATCTCGTTGATTAGCTAATTCCTCTTGCTGATCTAATCTTTGTTGATCTAGTAAAATATCATTTCTCTCTTTCTCTCTCTCAAGAGTTTGCTTTGAATCAAATTGATCTTGCTTTTGTGCTATCTCTTGACCCCTAAGTGCCAACTCTTGTTTTCTAATTGTTACAAGTGGATCTTCACTTGGCGGAGGTGTCAACGCTTGTGCATATTGTTCTTGTATCTCTGCTGCTAACTCTGCACTTCTTGATGCCATTTGATCCTGTATTACTTTCATTGCGTTTGGATCTTGTTGCATCATTGCTTGTTGTTCCGGTGGTATTGTAGCCATTACTTCTTGTTGTGCTTGTAGCTCTGACATCATAGCAATATGCTCAGATATATGCCCTTGAAGTGTCATCACAATAGCTGCATTTGATTGTGCAACTGGTGTGCTTATCATAGCTAAATGTGCAGTAATATGTGCTTGATGATTTTGTTCTGGAAAAGCATTTAAGCCTTGACCCTTTAATGCTTCTTGATTTTCTTTTGCAGGGTTCATGGGCATAGGCTGCGGGGGAGGTTGTAACACAGCCTCTATGTTCGTAACTCCTAATGCTTCATACATTTTTCTGTAAGCCTGATACATACCATTCGGCCCATGAATTTCTGGATTACTTTGAGCTAGTTGTAATTGTGTTTGTGCCAAAGCAATACGTTGTGACATAGAAAAGATGTTTGGATCAGAAACTGGCAATATATCAATTCTGTCATCAAAATCTGACTGTTTAATTTCTGGTGGTGCTCCGGGTACTTGATATGGATACATGGGTACATCCATAGCAAATATCCTTGATAACAGCTTAAACTCTATTTTTTGAGAATAGTGTAAACGCTTATGGATCGCAGACATTACTTTTGTGCCACGTTCCATAATAGCCATTGTTGTGCCAACTGGTGCGTTGCCTTGCATCTCTCCAACTTTCATGTCGGCCATTGATGCAAAGCGTCTACCAGAGTCGATAAGAGTGCCAAGTAATGAATACAAGGTTTGAGATGGCTCCTTAAATGGTAAAGGCATGATTGCTTGACGCAAATCCATACCCACCATATCTACATCTCTGAACTCGCCAGGATTTAGCGGAGACTCATCATCTCTAATCCTTGCACCTCTTGCTTTAAATCCTGCAGGTAAATTAGATAATGTACCTGCGTCAATTAGTTGTCTAAGTATTGATGTTGATGCTCTTGATAGACCACCTATCATATGAGTAAGGCCAAAGCCATAAAAGCCAAGACCAGGTAAGAACTTATAATGAACAAAATAAGGGATCTTCCTACGGAACGGATCACCTTCATTGAAATTCCTTTTGATTGATAATATTTCACCAGATTTCTCCACTATAGTAACAACATAGGGCATCTTTAATCCAGTGGGTTCTCCGTCTTGGCCGATATCTTCAAAGCCAATTAAATCTAAATCTGTGTGAACTTCATATAATGTTATCTCTTCGTTGTAACTAGAACCTTTTTCTACGCCTTGTATGTCGTCAATTGTTTCTTTGATCTCATCATAATTCGCTCCACCGCTATCAGATGAGGGTAAATCTATATCCTTGTAAAACCCTTGTAGTTGTAATTTTCTAATCTCATTTTTATCCATACGAACAACATGAGTAATGCGTGTAGATGTTTTAAGATCTGTTGCATTGTAAGGAACAATTAAATCCTCTGCATGAACAAACTTAGAAACAGCTCGCTGCATTGAAGGGTCAAAATAAATCTTTTTAAATGCTGAACCTACAATTGGAAGATAAAATAACATTTGATCTAACTCTGGATCATACTCTTCCATTTCATAAGTTATTTGATAATTCATATAATTTTTAACACGCTCTGCTTGTGCAAGTAATTCTGGGTTCTCTGCACCTACAATGTGTGTTCTAACAGGTCCACTTGCTGGTAGCATTTCTCTATATGCTTGTGCTTGAAACTGTGTAACGCTTTCTGCTAGTAATGGGTGAACTACGCCAGATGCACCCTCGAAAGGCTCTGCCCTATCTTCATAGTTCATGCCTAATAATTCTAAACCACCTTTGTACTGATCTTCCCAATCTCTTCTTGATGATATGTCTTCATCAATATCACCAGTTATATCGCTAGATATAACACCAAGATCTGCGTCATCTATAAATTCTGCTAAGTTGGCATTAAATGGTACTGGCATAGATGCTTCTAATTGTTCTTGCATTTCACCAATAATTGCAGACCCATCTTCTAGTTCTGTAACACCCGGAGTTATCTCTGCTTCAGGTAAAGGAACTTGAATACCTTGTGGTTGTTCTGGATTCTCTACACCATTTACTTTTTCAATAGCCATGATTATCTAAGCTTAAACTTTCCACCTGCTCTTGCGATGCCCATGCCTTTGCAGACACCACCGCCTTTTGTCATTTTGACAACACCACCAAGTTTCATAGGCTCTGCTCTCAGTAATTTAAAATCTTCACCAGAAATCCTACCATCTTTATTCTTATCCAATTTCTTTTGACCACCAACAAGTTCCTTTGTTGGATCACCACCCTCTTTCATCTTGACAGCATCTTCTTTTTTTACTTTTTCGATTGCCGCTGCAAGTCCACCATCTTTTTTACCCACTATCTTTTTTAGGAACTTTCTTCTGCCCTCAAATTTTTTTGCCTCTTTTTCTGGTCTTTCATTAATTTCAATGACCCTAACTGCGTCAATTAAGTCTGGACCTTTTTTTCTATCTTTAGGGGCCATATTACTCTCCTGTCTCTGGGTTAATCATTCTCGATTTAGTCATATCTACAACTCCACCCTCACTAGCCATCATAATTGACTGCTTTTGAATACTAAACTGACTTTTTGAGTCTGGAGTAATATCAAACTTTTGTGGCTTCGCTTTAACCTTAGTCTTTTTTGCTAATTTTTTCAAATTTTTTGTAAGGATAGCATCTTTCTTTTTTTGTCTATCAATTGTCTTTATACCAGTTTTACCACTGCCAACTGTCTGTATTACTTTGGCTATACCTTTAAGTGGATCTTTTGTTGGATTTTTAATTGCCATCAGTAATACTCCATCTTTCTTCTGTAGATTGGCTCAAACTCTTCATCGTCTGGTGCAGTTATAAAACCACCTTGTCTGAATCTTAGTATAGCCTGTGTCATCGAATCTGCCAAGTCATCATGATCGCCATGTGGAAAACTAGCACATTCCTCTACAACTTCTTCTGCAAAATTAGCGTCTGGTCTCCAGACCATGCCACTCTCAAAGACTGGTGCACAAGCGTTCATTCTTGCAAATTTATCTGCACCTTTACTTGGCGTAAAAGGAGTAACCGGCACACCCATGCGTCTTAACTCTTGTGTAAGTGGCGTACCACTTGCCTTTTGCTCAATCAATATCATGTCAGGATCATATGCTTCTGACAGTTCCATTGCTTTTTGTTTAAGTTCTGGGAAATCCCATCTGCCTTTCTCGGCATCAAGCAAGATGATGGCATCTCCTTCTCCCTCAACTGGAGTAAAAATACCCCAAGTAGTAATAGCACTAAAATCAGAACGCTCATTTTTTGTAAACGCTGTGTCGTATGATTGTATGATATACGAGCAGGTAGGTGGGTTATCAGGATTCCAAATATTCCACCACTCCCTTTTTATTATCGCTCCCTCTTCCGCAGTCGGATTTTGCATATACTGTGCGTTCCATTTGCCTACGGGTATTGAGGCTTTCACGCCTTCTAGCTCGTCTTTGCTCCAATATTCTGGCCAAAGTACGTTTCCAGTCTCTGGAAATATTGCCGGAAACTCTACTACTTCCCATTTATCTGCACCTCCTTGAGCTTGCTTTTGTAACACTCTTGCTGTGAGATCTTTAATCCCCCAACGTGTCATCACTATAATGATTGAGCCACCAGGTTGCAATCTTTGTCTTGGTCCAGATGTGTACCATTCATAAATACTGTCAAGTGCAGTAGGACTTAACGCATCTTGTTCTGATACTGGGTCATCAATAATCAATAAGTCTGCACCACGACCAGCTAACGCACCACCCACACCAACAGCGTAGTATTCGCCACCTTTGTTCGTTGACCATCTACCAGATGCCTTGGCATCGGCAGCTAATTTTACATCTGGAAATACATCACGGAAATCATCACTATCAATAAGGTTTTTAACCTTACGACCAAAACCAACAGCTAGCTCTGCCGTGTGCGTTGCTTGTATTATCTTTAAATCTGGTCGTCTGCCCATAAGCCAAGATGGAAATAAATAACTGGCAAACTCTGACTTTGTGTGTCTAGGTGGCATATTCACTATCAAACGCTTGATCTTGCCATCTGCTACTTGTTGTAATTTATCTGCGTATATCTTGTGGTGCCTACCCTCAATGAACGAAGGCCATATACGCTTAACAAAATCCATGTATAAATCTTGTGATACTTTTTGTTTCTCAAGCATATTTAAACGCTCAAGCATTGGTGCTATCTTAGATAACTCCTCATCACTTAAATATTCTGTGTATTCAAGGTTCATGAACCGGAGGCTAGAAACTCATCAACTGCACTTACTAACCCACCTTCTTGTTTGGCAACAACTGGCTTTGCCGATACGCCAGTTAGTAACTCTATCAATTTATTTAATTCACCAGTGTCAAATGTTACTGGACTTATGTTTGCACTAGATGGTGCAAAAGGACTAGCAACCACAGTTGGCACAGGTTCTGTAACTGGACGTGGAGCACCGCCACCTATTACGTTGGGTGGCTTGTCATCATCTTTTTTCTCCTCAACAACCGGTGCTATAGGTCTTTTAATTATAGGAAGTTGATTATCATCACTACCAAAAATCTCTTCATCTGGATTTACGCCAGTAATTGTTCTGCCAGAAGCATCAGTTATAGCCGTTATCCTGCCTCTGTTGTTTCTTATCAATTGACTTTCTGGTATGGTTTTAGATGTAAAACCAGTAGTATCGCCCTCTGGACCAATGGTATCTCTTTGCAATCTGCCTGTAAATTCATCCATGTTTCTAGCTGGTGTGGCAGTAAATCCTCTAATCATTTCAGTAAAAGATCTCGGTCTACCTAAAGCAACATCTATTGCCATTTGCTCTCTTGGTATTCTTTCAAATATATTTAACGCAGATGGTATGCCAGACAATATGTTCGGATCATCACCCTCGCCAGTTCTTCTTTGGCCTTGAGGAACATTGTATAATCTTTCAATGTCTCTCATACGCCTATCACTAAACGGCAAACCTACGTTTTCCTCAAAATCCTCTGGTGCAGTTGATTTTTGAGTTTGTGTTTGAAAAGTTAAAGGACCTCTTTCTGCAACCTCAATAGCCTCATCTATGTCTCTAAGTTCTCTTAATTCTCTTTGCTCTTGAGGTGTGGTGCCTTTTGTAGTGTATTGAATTTCAGATTGACCTGGAGCGTACATTTTAGGAAACATTCCCCCACCAATTCTTGCACCCATAGTTCCAACTTGCTCTTCATAATCATCTGGCGGCGGAGAGAGAGTTACTCTCTCTTGAAAATTTGCTAAATCATCACTAAAAGTTGTAGGTCCTAACGCCCTACCTCTATCTGCTAATACGTTTTGTTGCAATTGCTCTTCTATTGTCGGTGCTCTATCACCAACTAAATTGGCTATAGCTCTTGCTTGATCTTGTGCAACTGTGCTTCTTGTTGACTTAACAGTCGGAAGACCACTCACGCCTGGTAATCCAAAGTTTTGAAAAGTTGGTTGTATGGCAAATGGATCAATCTGATCTGTTTTTTTACCTAAATCTAATATATCAGCGTCACCTAGAATATCACTTGCACTATCCGCAGATATGTATGTTGAAGCCGGAACATTACCTGCCATGACTTGTTGCAAATCTTCTGCGTTTCTTTTGTTTAATTCAGCGATACCACTTGGTTTTAGTGAACCATCTTTGTTGAAAAAATTATCTTCTTCAGTTAAAGCAACCTCATTCCTATTGTTAATTTGTGCTTTAATTTCGTTTAGAGTATTTTGATCAAAATTTAGGTTTGTGCCTGTGGCTGCTTGTGTACTAAAATTTTGTCCAGATGGCATTGTTAAACCCATTGGCGTGGCAGAACTTGGATCATCTGCAAATACATTCAAAGGATCATCACGAGTGCCAGCTTGTATCATTTCTGAAGTCAAACCTATGCTTGGTGTTGGATCTTCCTCTGAACCTACATCATCTATTGATGTATCACCACCGCCAAAAGGATCAGAAGGATCACTAAAACCAGCAAAATCACTAAAAGAAGCATCCATTGGGTCTCCACCATTTTGCATCATTGCAACTGGCTCGTTAAATATATCTATGTTAGCAGCGGGTGCCATCATAGGGTTGGCACCCACCATAGGTGCCATACTCGGAGGATTAAGCGATGTTGCACCATTCATTGATTTTAAAAAGTTGTTAAATGTGCCTCTACTACTTGCTGTGGTGTCTAATTTTATAGATGGTGGCTGTGCAGGTGCTGCCGGTGTCGGCATAAAACCACCTAAAGGTCCATTTGCCATTAAAAATCTCCAAAAAAGCTTCTTTTGAAGATATTATAATACTAACTTTCTTTTTGCAACATCATTGTCATCTCACGATTGCTCTGATCGAGCAATCTTGTTACCCAAATCTCATCTTGTCGCTTCTCTGCATCACCAATTGTGTGATCTATGGCGTTGCATAGCTTCCAAATACGCTCTTTTTCAAATTTTGTTAGTGGTTTTTTGTCATCATCATAACTTTTTATGGTTTTAGCTGCTTTTTCTGCCTTTTTGGTGTCAATCCAATACAAAACTGCGTACTTTACAGACAATGGTATGCGATATTTGTCCGTTTCGTAACATCTGTACCCTCTTTCGCTAAGACCAAGCCTCTTTGCCATGTCTATCTGACTTAAATTTAGGTCTTTGCGGTGAGTTTTTAGCTCATCACCACTCCAATCACTAAAACTTTGGTCGTTCTTTTTCATTTTTGCTCCTTTAACACGCCACTTAGAATTAAATCGCTAACCAAATCCTCATCTGAATGAAACCTAACTGCACTGCCTGTCCAATCACAAGCAAATGACGCATAAGTACGCCTCATATCCTCCCTGTTCTTAAACGCCAGTTTGGATTGAGTTGTCATCTGATCTATAATTTGTGATGGACTTCCAGTAAACTCAGAATACCCATCACCACTTTCCATGATATATGTTTTCATAATCTTAACATAGGATTTGAGTGCCTAAAGGTCAAGAAATTTTTTTATAAAATTTTTTTTAGCTGCCGTTTCTAAAACATTGGGGGGTATTTGAGGAAAACCGAGTGCGTTGCTACCCTATAACGCAAAAACAAAAAAAGGGGGGCATATGGTATGCCCCCCACCGAAGCTATTTCGAGTAGCTCGGTTACTTATAGATTCTTTTGACGTACTCAATCGTTTCGTCTTGTTCATCTAATACTTTATCAATGATATTAATATGACTGTAAAAAAACAATTGGTTTGGAAATGGATTCAAAGTTGCGTAATCTTGGAGAAGTTTTCCATTATCAGAATCCAACTCATACTCGCCACCTAAAATTGGAGTTGGTTTAAATTGTAAATTATACTTTTTATTATTCGCTTTGATTGTTTTATTGATTGTCATAATTGACTCCTTGTTTATGTTTGTGAAGTTAATCAAGTCTAGTTACCTAGACTTGATATTCTGTTGTTAAACCATGTCTTTAATGACTCTGCTAAGTTACTAAACACATGGGAATCTGCATTGTTATCAATGATAACTTCGCCTTGAGATTCTCTCTCAACTTGCTTTGGAATCTTGTATCCATTCAAGTCGTAAAGACCATTAGACGTACCATTTAAATGACCATAGTATTCTTGAGTCAAACAAATAACCAAACTACAATCGCCTAGTTTACGTCTTATAGTGTTAATGGTTCTTCTTACAGATCTTGCATCATTAATACCAACAGAGTCCATAATCTCACGAGTAGTCGCACCATTATCTGTTTGTAACATCTCAAAAACTTGATGGAGTTTGGTATTTCTTGGCATTGTATTTTGTAAGTTATCAATAAACTTTTCGCCTTGTCTTACAACTTGGATTCTATGATTGATTGTATAATCAAACATATTAACAAGAAACATAATCCAATTTTTTAACTTAGTATTGTTTACTGTTCCTTGATGTTGTCTAAACTCAATCGTTCCTTTTTGATTTCTAATATCAATATTAGATAAGTTAACAGAATAAAACTTTCCATTAATACAATTCTTTAATTGAGTCATATCTCTAGAATCTTCTATTCTATTTAAGAAACCATTTATAGGACTTGCATATCTTGAGTTTCTGCGACTAGGTGCTAAGAAACTTGATATGAAGTCTTGATATTGTGCATATCTATAAACAACGTCTTTGATAACTTCAAATTGAAACATATCATTTGAGTCTTGGAAGTATTGGTTTCTATCTTTAAACAATTGAATTGATTGTCTGTTAAAATCCTCACAATTCATTGTTATTGGTTTCAATCCAAAATGAACATGATGACCACATTGACGAGTTATTCTTCCACCATTTGCAATAATCAAATCATTAACTTGACTTGAATATTGCCAAGTAGATTCTGCTTTACTACTCAAAGGTGGAAAGATAATCTCACAACCATTTGGAAGACTCGCATCGTGTTTAACTTTTATAAAGTTTAAAGTTGGATGATTTGCAAAGATATTGATTCCATCTCTTACAGATAAGGAGTCAACTTCTCTTTCAAATCCTATTGCTATATCAATCATAATAAAGTCCTTTCGTAATGATTAATGTTTGTGCGAATCAATGTTAACATTTTTAAGCGAACATCTCAAGCATTGAATACCTATTTATGAAATTAATTTAAACGAATAAATCAAACGAATATTAGATTGTTCGCTCAAAAAACCGGAAAAAGCTGCAAGCTGCAACCTGGTGCTGCAGATGTCCGGATGTCCGAAGTCCGACAGTCCGAGTCCGATGTCCGATCATACCGAACAATAGTTCGCTTGTGCTTCACGCCGGTCTAGCGTTGCAGCTAGGGTGTCAGCTGCGCTGCTACTGAAGGGCGAACAATCCCAGAATTCTGGGACTTTTTTTTTAGGCGGTGTAGAACGGGCCGGGAAGCGTGAGCGAACAATAGTTCGTGCGGTGACAGATCCGGCAGCAAAACGATCAGCTTGCGGCCGCCGGGACAAGCTGAAGAGCGAACAATCATTCGCTCCGAGCACACCGGTGCAGCAGAAGGCAGCGAACAATCATTCGTTATCACCCGGACGGCAGCAGAGGCACGAACAAAAAGACCCAGACCGGTGAAGGATCTGGGTCCGAACTCCGAACAATGTCCGAAATTATCTAGGTGATGAGAAGCAGATAGAAGAAAAAACCGAACAAGGTGATCGCTGCTAGTGCGTTAACGATAAACATTCCGAACATCTTAACCCCCAAAGTAAAAGTGTTGAGCAAATTGCAACAGAGTTTTTTCATCTTGTCCCTCTGTTCTTTCCCATTGGGTTCCCCAGTCTTGCCCTTGCAGTTCTGCCGTCACTGGCTCGCCATACTCATTGATCTGACCAACAATCCTTGTTGCCGGACCCCCAGTCCCCAAAAGAAGTTCATAGCCTTGAGTTTTCTTAACCTCTAAAGGATACTGATTAATTTCTTCAAGACAGTAATCGCACTCGCCATTATGTGCGTCTAGTTTATTCATGAGTTCTTTAATGCTTTCCATGTCGCCTTGACCAGGAACAACATATTTTTTATTTTGTTGTGTCATAATGACCCCCTTTTGTTTCGTTTGCATATATATTATATGGTATTCAATGCCTACTTGTCAACCTCTAAATAATTTTTTTTCAAGCTGCCAATGTTCGCAGCAGCGAGCTGCTTGCGGCCTGGTGCCGGAGCGAACAATAGTTCGCTAGTCTTCTGCAGCGTGCTGACCGCCGTAGCTAATGCGTAGCAGCTTCCCGCTGCTGAGCCTCCTAGACCGAACAATTGTTCAAGGTGCTCGACGCCGAGCACGTCAGAACGAACAATAATTCGTTTAGCAGCTTGCGTCCAGTCCGACACCGAACAATCATTCGCTTCAACAGCTTGATCCGGCAGCTGCACGCAGAGCGAACAATGCAGCAGAAGGCACGGCAGAAGCCAGTCCGACAACCTCCGACACCGAACAAGTCCGAGTCCGAAAGTCCGACTGGAAAGTCCGATCCTCCACGCATGACCGAACACACCAAGTGTATGCGTTATTTTTGGGTATTTATGTTATCATGCTCTATCGTAAGTGGGTCGTCTTGGGTCTTTGTGGCTACTTTCATGCGTTTCTGTGCAAGTTCTTGAAATTCTTGTAGTTTTTCTACTATTTGTTCTCTTGTTAGACTGTCAACTTGTTCATGTAGCACATGAGCCTTATTGACTAGCAGTCCAGTTGCTTTTAATCTGAGTTCTTCAGCACGGATTGCATCGCCATATTTCTCCCTATCTATGGCTAATTCACGGATCTTTAACAGATCACGCAGCGACTTTTCAATTGTTACACCGAACCTTGACCGAGCTTCTTCTTGCATCTCCTGGTATCGCTCTTGCACCACCGGGTTACGCAACAAGCGAACAGCATCAACACCAGGGTTCGCATATCCAGCCTTTCTTGCTGCTGCAGTCTGCGTCATATCCTTGTGCATAAAGTTATCAAGGAAAGCCTGTTGTTTATCAGTCAATCTTTTCTGACCAGCAAGCCTTTGCTCTCTTGATAAATCTTCTCCTACTTTTGGCATTATGTTTTCTCCCATCTAAATTTTAACTGCCCATAGATTGGCAACCAATCTCTATTCGGTCTAGTTGTCCAACCTTTGTTTTCATTCCAACCACCAGTTTCTCCCATAATTTTCCACCCCACACCACGCAAACTAGAACCTGACTCGCTTTGTAAGGTATATGTTATCATCTTCATTCCACCCATCTGTTGCCATATTCTCCAACACCTTCCATACAGAAACGAACAAGTATTCTTTGGTGCGTTAGAGTTCACACAAACACGCAACACCTCTGCCGTGAATCCGTCATCTAATCTCCTTGCTATAGGTCTACCGACTATTGCTACACCGAATAATCCATCACAACTAGCTCCGATTGCAAACTTGCCACCTTGTGTTGGTTTGCTATGTCTATGAAAGTTCGCTACAAACTCATTAGCTTCTTGTATGCTCATTGGTACTGTTTTAAGTTTCAAAGTTCGCACCTTTTGCTGCAGTAAAACATAGGGTATGGGGTGGGTTACTTACCACCCCCCTATACCCCCTTATAGGGGGGAAGTTCGGTAAGTTGGTAAGTACCAATAAAATCAATGACTTACAAGACAAAACCAACTTACCATAATAAGAAGTAAGTTGGGTAAGTAAATTTAATTTATCCAATAAAAACAATAACTTGCTACTTCCCTCTATAATCTACTTACCAAGTAAGTTGGTAAGTGGTAAGTAAATTACTCATAAATCACCAAAACATTGTGGAAATCTGTACGTTTATACCATGACCCATTATCGGTACATTCGTACCCCAAATCACGCATACCACCCCACGTTTGAACCCAACAGTAATGGCACTCGCCATCGCCGAGTCCACCACCTTTGTAACAGTTCATTTTATGATTTATGTCTAGTTTCATTTTTTGGGTTAAACCCATCTCAACTGCACAACCAAGACAGATTGTTCTTTTATTCACAATCAGTTCTCGGTTACGCAATATGAGTTCATTGCACTTAGTACAACGTACTTTAACTCGCTTTGAATTTGGCAAAACCATCTTCATCTTCCTCATAATAAACAATCATACCATGATCAAAATCACTGTATAATGGTACATTTTCTAATACACCTATGCCATTCTTGGCATCTCCTTTAGAAATCTTAACCCACATATTTTCTGAGGCAACATTTAATGCTCTACCTTTATCATTTACCGGAAATCTAACCTTAGTGTATCCATCTTGCTCAAATGTGGAATCACTAGATAAACCCCAACCTTTAGGTATATGCACCACGTTTTTTTCCTCAAACTTCAATGCTTCAATTCTTTTTTGCTTTCTGTCCATTATGAACCTACCTTTCTTGCTAGATTTAAATTAAGTTCTTGATATTCTGAAGCCTTTGCTTTGGCACTATACAGATATGTTTTATCTAAACCAAAGTCATCATAACCCTCTTCTATGGTCTTAAAGTAAGAAGTAGGTGGTATGGCAATACCTTTCCTACGCATCACATAGAGCATTATTTTACCTTTGGCTCCCGGAATATCTGATTGCACTCTTATCTTATTGTATAGGAAAGGATAACCCTCAAACCTATCCAAAGCCTTTTCACACTTCTTTGTGATCTTCCAAAGCACAATAGGAACAGTACCCTTTGGGTCTTTAACAATGTCTGCAACACTATTAAAGACAAGCCTATAACCTTTTAAATGGAAACTAATCATAGGCTTTGCGTCAGGACAACGTATCTTCATGCTTTCTTTATTTAAATTTGCACCATATGCACCATATAACATTACTCTACCTTTCATTAACAAAATTAATTACTTCACTAAAATCATTAGCCTTGAGCAACAATGAAAATTTACTCTTGTTAATGTTGATGTTATGAACCTCATAATCATATTTATTAAAATATATGGCTAAATCTTTAGTATGATAGATAGATACGTCATCAAATGACGCATCTATCCAATTATTGGGAATAGCAATCATTAAGCAGTTACTCCCTCAAAAATATGCCAAGCAACATCAAAAGGCAAAAAGTTCAAACAAGTATCCTTTGGGTGCTTTTTTTCCATGTGCTTTTGAAACACTGTGGCATTGGCCACTTTTTTAGGATAGGCATAAAGTTGGTTTTTATCAGTATCAACACAAATATATTTTGTGTTCATATCTCTTTTGAGTTTCTTTTGCTCAACATGATCATACATCTTATCTTGGCACCATGTATCCAAAGGCTCAAATGAATCACCACTTTGCTTGGCTAGATAACTCTTAACCTTTTCCACATCTTTCCATGTAAATGGTTCTATTGCATGATGTCTATCACAACCACCATGACCATCATTATCTACATAAACTGCTTTCTTACCATCAATGTAAAGGGTCGCAGTGTAACATGGGGTTTCTTGACTACCACTTGCAAAATACTTAATATTTTTAAGTTCTAATTTCATAACAAAACTCCTTTTTAAAAATGTTATAATTAATAAATAGGCACTCAACACCTATATGTCAATACTAAAAGTCAAATAATTTTAACTGTGGCTTAACATTTTTAATTCTTGCTTTGGCAATTTCATAATATTCGCTTTCTTTTTCTATTCCAATGAAGCTAAAATCCTCCTCTCTAGCTGCCATTCCAGTTGATCCACTTCCCATAAATGGATCGAGAACCACACCTTCCTTTGGCGTTATCAAGCGAACAAGGTATCTCATTAGCTCAACTGGTTTAACTGTTGGGTGAGTGTTCGCTGCAACCTCACCACCCAGTCCAAATTTACGCTCTTCTTTTGATGTCTTTGCACAATAAAAATACCTAGACGCATTGCCCTGGTCGCCATATGCTGGCATGAATTGTTCGGTATCTGCCAGTTCACCGGCAGTCCAAATCCCCTTGTGTGTTCGCTCTCTGCTGACCTCCGTGCTGCTAGTTTCCGGGAATATTTCTTGCACTTGTTCGCTGCCATCGTGCATCACATTGCTCGGCCAACGCCCTCTTGGGTCTGCATCTGCAAACTCCGAACCCTCCGACTTCATGCCACTATTATCATCAGTCCACACGCCATCTGCTGTCCGAGCTTTGCGAACAACTTTTTTACGCTCTGTATCTTCTGACTGACCACCAACACGACAAGCGTCAATGTTTATGGCTCCAGTTCCGTGCTGCATCACGTTGTCTGCTACCGACTTCTCCGACAAAGGCTTTCTTGCTAACACCATTGGTTCATGTGCAGGTTTCAACGCAGTACCCCAACCCTCCCATTCTGAGTTGCCTTTAGTAACTTCTATTTCAGTTCTATTGTTGTGTTTGTTCCAACCACTATCTTGGCCTAATGCGTTTTTGCCTGCCCTTACCTCTCCAACGACCTCTCTATCATTGCCTTGTTTCTTATCTATCTCTCTGCCGATATTATGGCTTTTAGGAAACCCACTACCATACAACCAAATACATTGATCTCTAATTTCAAATCCGGCATCTTCTATGGCACAAGCCATTCTGTGGTATGTTCGTGATCCGCTAAACGCTATCAAATGACCTCCAGGCTTCAGCAACTCATAACATTTACGCCAAGTGTTCGCTTGGAAAGCTATATCACCTCCATCCCACTCTTTGCCCATGAAACCTTTTGATGCCCTAGCAAACGCTCCGTCTGTACCGAACTGTGCTGGTGCCGAACCTTCTTTTCCGAACCTCTGAACAATAGATGTAAGGTGATACGGCGGATCGGTTACCACACTGTCCACCGAACACTTATGTATTTTCTCCATGACTTCTAAACAGTCGCCATTATAAACTGTACTACCCTCTATTATTATTTCCATTTAATGTCCTATAAACCATTTCTATTCCGAGCTTCTCTGCTACTTCCATGCCCATTTTCATGCCATTTGATATACCTTTGTCTGTGTAAACTGCCATTAGATCTGCGTGGCGATACCAATTAAATGCCCTAGACATTCCGGTAAGACGTTCTATATCTTTATTGTCATCTAAAATTTGTGTGTAAAGAAGATGCGAGGCAAATGGGGATTCGCCTCGCAGTAGGGAGTCGCTCATACACTTGCGTGCATATGCGACATTACTTTTAACATTACCCATATAGGGTGATTCTATTATAACTAACATTACGCTGCTTTTAAACAAGAAGCTTGAACATTATATCCTTGTGGATTTTTATGACCAAATTCTTTTTTAAGACGACCAAGAACAAGTCTTTTACTGTTGTTAATATCTTTGTTACATTCATCAACAGTCTTGTATTCTACCTTGCTTATGTGCCACATACAGTTTGTTTCACCCCCAGTGTACCTTGGGCCTTCAACCCAAACTACACAAATCATTAAAAACATTTTAACCATTCTATAAACTTTCTGTAATAACGAACAACCACGTTTGGCTTTTTGTGGATTGTTGTAGATTGAATATGTAATTTTAAATACTTGTGGTTCATATTAAACTCCGTTGTCTAATTGCTCCTCGTTCTTGATTAAATCAGACACATACTCATGTCCGTGTTCGCCATACTGTTTCTTAACCAAGGCAAGAGCTTGTTTATTAGTAAGTCCATTATCGGTCAATAATGCACCGAAATACTCTTCAACCTCAATTAAAAAATTATTTTGATAAGCAGCCATACTACTCTCCTTTTGCTTTTTGTAAGTTATAGTCGTTTATTTTTGAGCCTAACTCTTTACTGCCAGCCTCACATTGGTCAATCCAAACTCTTTTCGTGATATTACCTTTTGCATCACGATAACGTCTCCAATGACCTCTTCTCATGTGCCACCTCTTTGGTGATCCATGTCCGGTAAATTCACGTTCATAAAACAGTTTACCTCTAGGCTTGGGTAAATCTATTTCAAGTAGTGAATATTCATTTGCAGGCACTCTTCTGCCATAAGCAACGTGCTTTATTTTGTCTTCACTTGGATTCTTTTTTTGCATAACTATGTGTTCATAATTAAGAATAGCCAAAGTTGAAATTAGAATTTGTACATCCATTGAAACACTATCCATAGTATATTTGGTAAGTGCACTCATTTCTTCAGATGTCCAACCTTGTTGAAACTTACTTTCAGGAATCAACCAGTGCATTGCAGATCCTTGTGCAGTAGCAGTTCTGCACATTAAATCTAAATAATATGGATCAAAAAACTTGGCTGTGCTTTCTTCAGTTTTAAAATAAGTTTGTAATCTTCTAATGAAATGATTTGATTTCTTTGTACTTCTAAGTTCTCTATCACTATCTTTTCTCATAGAACGTATTAATCTTCTATGGGTTTCTCCATAACTTTGTACAGTTTGATAATGATTACCCCAAAGATGTGCTCCTACAGTATGTACTGCAAGTCTCATCTGATCTCTGTCAAAATGATGTAAATCAGATGGCATCATCCATTTTTCTTTTTCATATTGACCATAATGTTTTTCCATTGAGTAATCTTCATCATGTTCAATGACTATACATTTTGGAAATGCGGCATACTTGCCGCTTTCTTGATCTTTAAACCAAAGTTCATACAACCAACTATCATTAACTTGATGAATATGATAACCAGCTCTATTTTTATGTTGTTTAGCTGGTAGATCATCTATATCAAAGTAATTTTCACCCATTTGTTTTTTTGTAGACAACTCTTTATTAAAAGTTTTAGCTAAATGTTTATAAATAGCCTTTTGAAGATAAGAATCATCCCACTCAATAAACATATTTGTAAATGGTGGTATGCCGGTTTTAATTTGTCCAAGCATTGCTTCAGGTTTTAAAAATGCGTTGGCAACAACATGATCAACTAAATTATTTGATAAAACAAATTTTTGAGATGATGCAATATCTGACTGAACAGATCTTGCCATAGCTTTAGCATACTTACCTTTTATATAACCTTTTACACCTCGTGATGGATCAGATAATGCTGCAACAATCTCACTTGCCATCATGGGTTTACTAAACTTATTATCCATAATAACTCCTCATATTTGCTAGTATATGATAGTCATATAGGAAGTCAATGCCAAATGTCAATAAATTAGAACAAAAAAAAAGACCTGGATTACTCCAGGCCTTCTTTCACAAACATTTTTAAAACAAAAGGAGTAATCTTACGATCACTTTCTTTATATTTTGAATATAGGTAGCTGCAACCTATATGTCAACCCATATCATCTAAAATATTACGAGAGAATACATGAGTTGCGTTTCTTGATACCCTACCATACTCTACTTCTTTGATAGCTCTAGGGTCATCTTCAAACCATTCTTCTTCTACAACTGGTGTTACTAAATTTTTTTCTAATAATTCTTTTACAACACAACTATCACAGACATATTTATAACTTCTTTTCTTCTTTGGAATTGGTAATAGTTTTTCACATTTCGTGCATCTATCATATTTTTTCATTTTTATCTGCCTCCTTAATAGCATAAAATATTCTTGCAACGACCTGTGGCACGATACTATTCCCTAAACATCTAAGTCTGTGTACCCTATTGGGTACCCCATTAGCCACTCTACCCACGTTGGGTTCAGGGTTCCAGAGGACTGGTCTCTCACGGAAGGATGGTTGCCTAACATCTTTTGCATCTTCCCCCCTGGTCGTCCCGCTGCATCTTCGTTTGCCGATGGCGTAGGGAACATCTCCTTTTTGGGATAATCCCATTTCTCCATTCTTGGTGGTCTTAGTGTGCAACCCAACATCTGCTCTGCTTGTTGTTCGGTCATTTCCCCGGCTTCCACTTTTTTTCTGAAGATCATTGTTTGACCCATTGATGCGTGTCCGTACCCCTTTGTTGTCGGTGTCGGCCACATTATCTCTTTCTCTGCTATAAATGTTCCCAGAGTGTGTGCTCTCGTTCCGTTCTGTACTGATGGTGGTACTCTGTATCCGTCTTTCCAATCCCTTGCCCTTGGTGTTGGGAACATCTTCACTTCGTCCACTAATGTTATTGCACTTGAGCCGTCTTTCTTCACTTTGTGGTAAAGTTGTTCGCTCTTCGGCCCCTGTGTCGCATTCGCTGCCGTTGGCGTTCTCCACATTTGATTTGTTTTTTTCCATTCTTTTGTTTTTATAGTGGTCATCTGTTGATCGTACTTGATTTGATTCAGATGTGGTTTTATCTTCTCCCAATCCTCTATGCTTGGATGACTGAATCCCTTTTGATCCTTGCGAAACCAATGTTCTATTGTTGTTTTCTTTATATCCGTTTTCTCTGACAACTCCTTGATTGTTGTTTGTTCTCTGAGATAAGCCACAAACTCCTGTTGTGGTGGTAAGTTTGGACGAAAAACCATTTCGTGATCTTCGTAAATCTTCATCAATTCCGGATTTTTCTTTATCTCTTCCATCATTACTTTGTCCACTAATGACTTCTGTATCGGCTCTCCACTTGCTCTGTGTGTTTTGCCCTGTAAAAGTTTGGTTGCGTGTTTCAACGCATCTTCCTTCGTGTCCATTGTTGTTGGCGTTGGCCACATCTTTACTGTGTCTGCTAAGTTCAGACTGTGGCTGCTCTTCCCGTCCTTGCTCAACCTTCTGTTGTTCGTTGTCAACTCCGCTTGCGGGTGCTCTATCTCCTGTGTCGTTGGTGTCGGCCACAAAGTCGAAGATGTCTGTTTGTATATATCCATTGTCTTGTTGTCCACTTGCTCCCTCAAGTTCGCCGGTTTTGTTCGTCCCTTGCGTTGACCCTCCATCAGCTTCATTGTTCCTTCCTCTGAACGGGGTGGCAGATGATCCATCGTGTTCGGTGTGGCCCACAATCCAGCATCGCATTCGTCTATGCTTGGCGTCGACGGCTGCAGCTGGAATAAGATATGGGATGGCTTTGTATCCGATACTTTCCAAGTCAATGAGACTTCTTCTGAGACCCATTGGCATTGTAACAAAGCCTGACACATTCTCGCCAATGATCCATCGTGGCCGTATGTCTTCAATAATCCTAACCATTTCGTGCCAGAGATCTCTGTCATCTTCGCTTCCCTTTTGAGCTCCTGCAACCGACCAGGGTTGACATGGGAATCCTCCAACAACGATATCTGCGTCTTTGTATTCTTTACCATCAAAACTCCTTATATCACTATATATTGGTACATCGTGCCAATGTTTACGCAAGACTTTTTGACAATATTCGTCTCTTTCAACGAAAGCTATTGTTTCAAAGCCACCTACTATTTGTTCGGCAGCATAGCTAAATCCTCCTATGCCACTAAATAAATCTACTATTTTATACATTATCTCTTGCAGTGGTTGCCTCGTATTCACCTCTACTCATATCGCCATCAATGGTGCCAAGCCACTTTCTGCCACCACTTGTACTAAAGGAATACTTAGCCAGTCTGCCCTCTTGTATTAACTCTCTAACAAGACCATCAATCATTCTTTGTGTGCAGTTGTTTAAAACCCTTGGTGCATCAGTATCAGCAGACATTCTTTGCAAAATAGCATCTGCACCGGACTGTTGTGTCATAGCTCTGCCCTCTCTTTCACAATCTGCAATCCAATTAAACAACGCAGTCTTTTTGATTTCTTTATTTGAGCCGGTATGTAATCTTGATATATCTTCGCTTTTATCCACAAGTAATCCACTATATTCATCTCTAATAAAGTGCCTTATGTTTCTGTTAGCTGGCCCATTAGATTTAACGACTGCACCATCAAAGCATTTGTTTCTTTTATATTCTATGCCTAAATCTTGACATCTTCTACGCCCAGTTGCTTCGTCAACTTGCCATAATGCAAACGCACAACGAACACCATCAACTAATGCAGACGTGCCTCTAATCATATTTCTTGCTTGTTCCGGTGTGCTTACAACTAAATCTTCTTTAACTTTAGTCATATGATGACACATTATGACTGAGGCACCGGTTTCAGTAGCTATTTGTGCTAACAAACCAGTTAAAGCCGCACCCGCCGCAGGATCAGAGTTTACATCTGCGTGTACAAATGAAGCCAAAGGATCAAATACTATAAGTTTTAAGTTCTTCATTTGCAGTATTTGTTCATATATTTTATCAAATTCATCGCTTGTTCTGTAACCATCATGTGTTTCTTGCAGTATAGGAAAGACACCACCAACATTAGGCAAACTAACGATTCGTAACTCATGCTCAAAACTTTGCCTATTGTTTTCAAAATCAAGTCTATCAATTCTTCTGTGCATCTCTGCTTCATCATCTTCGGCAGTAAATATAATTGAATTGCCAAACTCACTAATCATGCCACCAAAAGATTCTTGCATTGATTGACCACTTGATACTTTCATTGCTAAGTCCAATGTCATCATACCTTTACCACTGTCACCTGCGGCAGAAAATATAATAGGCACTGCTAAAGGTAATGTGTTAGCTATCAAAAACTTTTGCTCCGGTGCCTCTCCAACAAATCTGTTAATTAACAAACTGTCATCAAGAAGATTAATGTTCTTTTTTATTTGCTTGATGTTAGTGTTGAGAAATTCATTTATGTTAAATTGCTCTGCAATAGCATCTACCACATCCCATCTTTCAGGCTTACCTCTTGGTGGCGTTAATGTAGTAACTGATTTAACACTGGCGTTAAGAGCAAGTTCTTGTACTAGCTCTGCAACTTTGCGACCAGCAGTATCATTATCTGGCCATATGATTAATTCTTTGTCATGCAACGGAGAAAAGTCAAATAAGTTTGCAGACTTTCTTGAAAGCATACCGGCACCACCCATTGTGCAAGTTGCAGTATAACCAAGTTCATTAAGTGCATCTGCACATTTTTCCCCCTCAACCCATATAATTTTTTCTGAAGCTATAATATTTGGTATATTGTATAATGGACGAACATCAGGCATACGTGGATAATTACTGCCTCCAGCAAACTGTCTAAATTCTTTTTTTGGTTTGCCATGTGAGTCTAATATAGGATTTCCGTGTTCATCTATATCATTGTATCTGCGTACTAAGCAAAGTAACTCACCTTGAGCGTTCAAATATTTATGTTCGCTATCATAAGGCGTGTTTATGTTTATTTGTTTTGATTCCGGTTTAATAATAGAACTAATTGATTCAACTGGTTGTGGCGTGCCTTCATCAAGATATGAGGCGAACAACTCTTTAACCTCCGGTAACTTCATATTTCTACCTTCCATCAATATCTTAACTATGCCACCTACTCCGTCTGCACCATTAAAATCTTGTCCTTTCATAAAGTATGGTGATCTAGGATTTATGTCTATTTTTAAAGACTTGCCTGCCTCACCACCAAGCGAACCTATAGTAAATTGATCCCCTCTTATGACACCTTGTGGATACGTTTCTCTCAATAAATCAATTTGAACTTGTGATGGAACTTTTTGACTTATTAATTCAACTAATTCCTTAGAATCCATACTGCGTTTACTGTTGCCAAATTTAATAATGTTCATTACCATCTCCTATGATGGCGGTACTTTGCTACCTTCTGTATCGCCATCACCCCTCCTCCCAACAAGTATTAGAGAACTGACAAAATCTACAATCAAACACATCTTTATTTTGTGCTATTCTTGGTAGCATTTCATTTTGTTTAGACGCTCTTAATATGTCAACTGCTCTATCACTAGCATATTGAGCCAATTCTTGATTAAAAGACACAAGTTGATAAAATATTTCACTTGTATTTTTATTTATAACTGTGAACAAACAAGGATTGTCTGTTAGTTCCATATAGGCTTGATATAACGCTACTTGCACTTCATATGTAGGATTTGCCTTTATGCCTTTAAATTTGAAATCTCTAAACTTTTTTTCGTTTGCAGATTTACATTCCCAAAGCATGGGATACTTAACATCAAGTGGGCCGCCACAGATGACACCATCAATATGACCTTTTATCTCGTCATCTGCTATTGAGAAACCAAACTGTTCGCCATTCTTATCTAAAGTTCTTAGATCAAATCCTGCGTTTCTAATCCACCCAGCCATACTATTTTCTAGCTCATGACCTAACTGAAATATTCTTAATGTTTGTGCATTAAACTCTTTATTCTCATCAGGTTGTTGTCCTTGATAAATATACTGTATCTTTCTTGCACATTTATCCCCCAACATAGACCCACCTAAATACTTTCTTTTAGGTTCAGATTTATTTTTATCTACAATAGTTTTATTAATTACTTCTTCAAAATGGTAATTCATCAACTCGTTGTTCTGACTCTTCTTGCCCGTGGACATATTTAAGAAGTAATCTATCGAGTTCTTTTTTGTTGTATTGTTCATCTTCTTCTACCTTCTTTGAGAATTGCATTATTGTAACTGTGGCTTTTATCTCTTCTTCAGTTAAATCACCAAGTTTTTTATCCCAACCAAACCTAGCAAAAAGTTTAGTTAAATTCTTTAATGAATTGTCTCCGATGCTGGGGTTATCCATCTACCTTCTCCTTGTTCTGAATATAATGATCCATTTAATATTTCTGTACCATCAAAAAACGCTCTAAAATGAATATGCAAAACTTCATTCTTATTTGTTTCTACAATTCTTTTAAATGTTTTACCTAGTTCATCTGCCAATTTTTCCGGATCACCATTTATTTTAAATGGCATAAACAATGATCCCTCTTTAACATTCTCTACGCCCACTTCATTTTCTTCTTGAATAATGTATTTAACTTCCATTCTTGCCATCTTTTGCCTCTATTGCTAATGCCGCATATCCAATAATATCAATCATGTTATCTTCAACTCTTGGATTTTGGCTGTTTCTAATTTGCTTGATACCAATCATTGCTCTGTAAACATCGTGTATATCAAGCGGCTCCTTTAGTTTTTTTCTTAATAATATGTTCCACATTTGTGCTATATATGTATGTGTCTCTGTAGCATCGCCATGCGATTTAGCACGAGGACCATTTATTATTAAATCTACTTTTTTCAAAGCTTCACTTCGCTGCACTATTACCTCCTTCGTAATAATTTAAAACTTTTGCATCAATTTCCTTTTTATTCCACAAATAATTTAACCAACAAGCCGCTTTGTATTTATTCCAACTAAAATCCATTGGTCTAATAAAACGACCTAACATGGCTAAAGCATTTTTTTGTTTTACTGTAACGCCTTGATTAAGCCATCTTTTACCTTTTCTTGCACCATCGCTATCTTCTATGCCTCTTAGAAAGTCATCAGCAGACGCAATAGCTTGTTCCTTTGTTCCTACACTAACAATCCTTAAACGCCCTTTGTTACGCTTTACAATGGCGACAGATAGGTCATCTAAGTGTGCCACTAAACCAAAGCCATTAAATCCACTTGCCATCATACACCTTTTGTTTTCAAACAAATCAAGCCATCTAAATGGTGATCTGTCAATCAAGTCAACTTCTGTCATAGTAAATTCTTCAAGAATTTCTTTGTCTTGTGTGCCAAATTCATGACCACAGATAGGACACTCTCTTGATGACAATGGTATTTCAGACTGACATTCAGGACATACTTTCAGTGGTGTGGCACCGGAGGTGTTCGCTTGAGCTCCATCAAGATCAACGCCTTCATCCAATGAACCATGAGTAAGAACACTTGTGCCAAAGTCTAAAACAATACAATCTTTTTTAATTAAACCAGGGTGTTCTTCTTGATTAACTGTCCTAAGACCACGCCCAATCATCTGTACCATCGTTGATTTGTATGAACATGGTCTAGTGAGCACAATGCAACTAATAGGTGGTGCGTCAAAACCCTCTGTTAATACTGCAACATTAACCACAACCTGGACATCGCCATGTTCTAAATCATGTAAAATTTGTTTTCTCTGTTCGCTTGGTGTATCACCAGTAACAATTTCTGTTCTAATATTTTTACGTCTAAACTCATCACAAACATCTTGTGCATGATTAACTGTGCTACAAAATATTACTGTTTTTCTTTCACCGGCTTTGTCTTGCCATTCATTAACAATCTTTTCATTAATTGCTCTCTTGTTCATGATCTTTTCGACTTCTGACATATCAAAGTCAGTTACAGTCTTACGGACATTCTCCAAATCTTTCTGCACACCAACATCAACAACAAATGTTTTTGGTGGCACAAGAAAACCCTCTCTGATTAATGTGCTAATCTCAATCTGATGTGAGCAGTTAGTGAATACTTTTCTCAAGCCTTTTCTATCGCCACGATTAGGTGTTGCTGTAAAACCAACAATCTCCACGGAATCGTTTGCTTGTCTAACTTTATCAATGATACGCATATAAGTATCTGCTACTGCGTGATGGCTTTCATCAACCACAACTAAATCAAAGTGATTTATGTTATTTAAATTATTCTCTCTTGATAATGTTTGCACCATGCTAAAGATAGTGCTACCAGTCCAATCTTTTTCTGACCCATCAACAATGCTAGTTGTAATGTTGGGATTTACCTTAGAAAACTTTGTTCTATTCTGTCTTACTAACTCATCTCTGTGTTGCAGAATAAGAACTTTGTTTCCTACTTTGTATCTCTTGCCAACCAACGCAGACAACATAATAGTTTTGCCTGCACCAGTGGGTGCAACCACAATTGTATTCTTGTGTTTGTCTAAAGCAGTTGAAGCATCGTCTACTGCTATTTCTTGGTATGGTCTTAAAATCATGTTTGTGTTCCTAAAATGTTGGGTAGCTTTGCGGCATCGGTGCTACCCAAACCGACTCTAGCAGACGAGAAAGCAGTCCTGCCGCTAGAAACCTAGTAAATTACTTATTTTGTGCCCAAGGAGGAATACCACCGGCATTTGGCGTTGGATTCGTAGTTTGAGCTTGTTGCACTGGTTGTTGCACTTGAGGTTGCACTGGTGCTTGATTTGAAGAACCAATGTACTCATTACTATTTAAAGCTAATGCAACTAACATTTTATTCTTATCAGCATAACCATTAGTGCCTTTTTCAATTGCAATCTTTACACAAAACTCTGCACCATCTAAAGCAGTAAGATCATTAACCTTTCTCCTACTAGCTGCTTCAGGTGATGTGTCGTTTGGATCAAGACCAAATGCACTATTGATAATATCTCTAAAAGTTCTTATGCCTATTTCTTTACACCAAGGCATGCCACTTTCAGGATTAATCTTACCACCATCACACATGATATTTTGCCAAAACTTACGTTTGTCGTACTTACCACCAACAATCGTAAATTCACATTCAAGGTATTTAGCACCACTTGCACCAACCTTAAACATGGGTTGTGAAGAATAGTCTGATATAACTTCACCACCTCTTTTCATCGTTAGAATTGCCCTTGCAACAGTGCCTGCAGGAATTAACTCAAACTCTTTGTTAGAGTCATTTGGAACATCATTAAAATCAATCATTACTTAGTCTCCTTATCGCTAGATTTGATTGTATTAGGATCAACAAAGTTTAAGTCCCCTTTGTCTGTTGATCTACCACTTATTTTTGTCAAAAGCTTACCAAGATGTGGCTCTTCCACAACTTCAAGTTGACCAGATCTATCTTTGGCTGGATAACCCCATTGGTTAAGTGTTTGACATACAAAGGCTCTGTATGGGCCATGTTCTTCACTAGGCATGACTGCCATAGTTATTACTTCGTCAACGATACCGGGAAGTTCACGACCAGTTTTAGAACCTTCAATTTGTAGCTCGTACATAGTTCTACCATACTCATCTACCTTTTCATCAAGAATACCAACAAAAATAACATTTTTATCTCTGATGTGTTGTAAGTGAGTAAGCCAAGCCATCATCTCACGACCTTGCATACCATATACTGCTCTTGTATCAATCTTGCCAGTTCTGTCTGATTTGTTGTCAGGGTGTCCATAGCAATATTGAAAACAAAGTCTACCGGCAACTGTTATACTATCAACAAAAATAGAATCATATTTCTTCAAGATAGTAAACGCATCACCATACATCTGTGAAACTTTTTCATACTCCACAACACTATATGGTTGTTCCGGTGATAAGGCTGGGTTAGGCCCACCAAGAAAACAAGCAAAATCTCTGCACTCTTCCCAAGTCTGTGGACGAATAACATCAATTGGCCATCTCTCAATAGCAGCATCGCCAGCCTCTAAATCCATAAATAAAGTAGTATCAGGATCAAGAGTACGGGCAAGAGTTGTCTTGCCCACACCACTTTGACCACAGACTACAATTTTATGACCTCTTTTTTCTGCTAATCTTTCATCAGCTGATATAATTTTAAGAGCCATTATTATCCTCCGTAATATCCACAGTTGTACCAGTAAGCTCTACTGTTCTGTGGTCTTGTAGTTTACTCTTAATACCAGGAGGTGCGTTGTTATATTTACGCTCATCAATAGCGTAAGTAATTCTAGCATAATGTCTTGCATCTTCTTGATCCATATTCATCAAAGCAGTAGCAAGACCCTCTTGATCCCAAGTTACTTTTTGTCGCATGGTAACTTTTACTTTATATCCCTGCTCATTAAGTGTAACAGTTCCATAATCTTTACCATCTTCGTTCAATTTGTTTCTTGCACTGTTACCAAACCTTATTGCAAGATCATCATTAAGAACGCTTTGCTTGTCCTTTAACACTTGAATTTGTTGTTTAAGTTCTTCACGATACTTAAAAACATCATGCAAAGGCATATTTAAAAAATCTAAATCCATAAATAATCCTTTCTCAATAATAAATAGACACTAGATACCTATAAAGTAGGCATACATATCCTATAAGTCAATAGCTTTTGTTATTTTTTTTTAAAAGAAAGATAAATATCTATGTTATGCACGGCTTTCATTAGCTTTTTTTTAAGCTTAAACTCTGATGTTAAAACACCTTTTGCATCTTCAACAATCAATTTAGACAATCCATTTTCTTCTTCTAATAAATATCTAAAGTCTGCTATGTAATCACAAATTTTAACATCATTTACAGTCAAATCATAACGAACTTGTCTTTCTAGTTGAGTTACCACACCGGCTTTTTCCATTGATTTTAATTGACCCCAACGCTCTGCTTCCCATTTGCTATCAAATTTAAAACCCATAAATAAAGTTTTTTTTGCAAAATATTTGTTTGGTCTTCGGGTTTTATTGGGTATAATTGGGTATTTATAAGTCATGGAGGTAGTATAATGGCAGATACATCAAAGTTCAAGTCAATAGGAATAGACCTATCAACTTACAATAAATTAAAAATTATATGTGATAAAGAACGTAGAAACATACGTCAGCAAATAGGACTAATGGTTGATATAGAATATGAAAAACAAGATTTAAATAGTAACGTCAAGACGTTAGGACTAGGTACCCTCGACCGCTCTCATTCTTGAAATTAGGCGATTCGCTCTTTTAGTGACCTGTTTATGCCAACGACTGTCTTCCATTTGAATTGCACATTCTTCCCAATCGTTGTTCGCTATAGCTGCACGAAATTTCTTGAATCCACTTAATCTTGGTCTACCCATATTGAACATCATGTTTGCACAGATTTTTTGTACTTCTTCCGGTAGCTCATCAAAGTTGTCAAATAATTCTTTGCACTCTGATATTGTTACTTTTATATCCTTATCAAACAACTCATTAACACGCTCTTCTGATACTGGTGTGCCAACTGGCTTATCATATTCTTCATCCCATTCATTGACCAAATGCCCAATCCCAACAGTTTTCAGCGACAAATGATCTAAATACACAGAATTCACCCTGCCCTCGTCTCTCGCAATTTCTTCTCTTAACTCTTCTATGTTCATTGATTAAATAAACTCCCATATTGTTCTTTTGGTACAGTCAATGGTGATCCTCTTCTAGCTGCTATGGCTTGATCTATAGGAGATAAACCAAGTGCCGCACCAGTGCCTGGACTTGTAACATCTATTTTTCCAACATTTGTATTTGGATTGACTGCTTGAATACCTTGTAATTGATTGATTGTGTTAGCACCAACATTTCTTACTGCTTGATTAATACCAGTGTTTTCTGCAACTGATTGTATTTGATCTGATGCTTCACTTACATTTTCTTCAACAGATTGTGTTATTACTTGCCCTGGTCTAAACGCATTAGATACTGATTCCAAAAATGCCCTTTGATCTGCAACAGTTGGACTTTGTATGCCATCTAACTTTTTTGATGCTTCTACTATTTCTTTCATAGCCTTTTTACCTGTAAACAACTGACCAAGAACAAACATTTTAGCAATTCTTCCAACATTATTAAATACATTAGCTAAAATACCTGCAGCTACTAAATCACCTTTTGGTATGTTAGCCGATATTCTTTCTAGTATTTTACCAAAATCTCTTATGTTACCTGCAATTTCTTTCGTATCGCCAGCGTTTGGAAATACAATATCTAATTTGTTGCTTTTGTCTGCTCTTCTAATATTTTTAGCAAGTTGCTTCATACCATCTGCATTCGTTACTGCACCAATGTTATCAAGCATATTTTCAACATATGCACCTCTAATAGTCTTTAATTCAGCAGGCTTGTCTTTATAAAAGTTCATAACTGCTTTTAAATCTCCACGAGTTGCACCTGGTGACATAACCAAATCTAATGCTTCTTCCGGATCTAAGTTGTTGTTTCTGATTTTTGCAAAAACACTATTTGTTCTAAGTCTTGATGTTTCTTGTAGTTGCTCTATTGAATTTCTAAGTGCGGTTGCAACATTGCCATCTGCGTCTAAACCTTGTTTAACTAATGTGCTTACTGTATCTGAATCTATGTTTGTAAGTTTTAAATCTTCAAACTGTTTAGCAAATGTTTTTAATTGATTGTATCTTTGTCTGCCATATAACTCTACGCCAGTGTCACCTAAATCATCTAAGGCTTTGATAAACTCATTAGGTTTAAAATTTGTAGGTTTAATGGAATCAAAGCCAGTTTTATTTAAAGCACCTTGTAACCACTCTTTACCCATTTGTGTTTTAATTTGATTGTATTGAGTATCATCTAATGCTTTTTTTAATCTATTTAAACCTGTGGGTTTGCCACCAGTACCTAAAACTCTTTGTGTTAAACCAGTTAACGCTCCCGGTCTGTTAATATTAAACGCACCACTACGCATTTGTTCTACAAGTTCTTTAGATCCTAAAGTTCTTGATATGTCATTATATAGAGCAGTGCCTTCTCTAAATTGTTTTCTTGCTTTTGGTAATAGACTTGAAGCAACTTGCATTTTCTTAAATGCTTCAGAACCTAACTGATCTGTGATTTCTTTTGTTAAAGAATCAATGTTTGAGCTATCTAACAGACGATCAACTTTGTTTATTGCATCATCCCAAACTTGAGTTAAATTTACAGAACCATCAATTATAGCTTTTTGTTCAACTTCTTGAGCAGTTTTAGGTGCGTTCTTTAAATCCCAAAGCTTTCTTCTTAATTGATATGCGTCGGTGAAAGATGATTTATCACCTAACGCTCTTAAATCTGCGGCTAATTTAAGTCCTAGTTGACCCTCTGCCGTAGCTAAATCACCAGTTCCTGCTTGTGCAAATTTCTTTTCAGCTAAATCTGCTACTTCTTTTATTGTTGAAGTTGGTAGTATTCTTGTATCACCAATAGCAGTTTCAATAACTTCATTTATTGTTGCCCATTGTTGTGACATTGTATCTTCAAAATTCTTTGCAGATTGTTGTACAAAGTTAAATATATTATCATCTATTAATTGATTACGTTCTAATCCACCTGCTAAATTATCAGCAGATTCTTTTAGTGCGTTCATTATAGAGCCATACGCCTTGGTTTGTTTTTGTGCTAACTCTTTACCAAACTTTTTTTCAAACTCTAAAAACAAATCACCAGCAGACTTTTCACTACCCTCTGTAGCGGCTTGTGATACAAACTTATTAAGTTCTCCAACTTCTTTTTCCATAGCTTCTGCAATTCTTTGTGTTCTTGGAGATCCACCAAGAACACTCTCTTGTAATTGTTGAAACTTAGCTGCAATAGGTCTGCCTTTTATCTGTGCTATTGTAGGTTCAAGTCCTTTCTCAATACCTTTTGCAGTAATTCTTAAATCTTCTTTACTTGCCTCTTGTATAAACTTTCTGCCAGATGGAGCTACGGCTCGGTAAGCTAATATTGGTATGCCAAACAACAGTTCACCAGCGGCAGCTATACCACCTTCTATTGCCGCATCTGTAGCTATGTCACCTGCGGTTTGTTTTGAAACTCCTGCAATTCCTTCTATAGCTTCCTCTGCAAGAGATCCACCACCACCACCAACAAAGGCACCTATTGCACCACCTAATAATGTTCCAAACCCCGGTGCAAATCCAGTTCCAATTGTTGCACCTTTGATTGCACCAGTAACACCACCTGCTAACTCTGGCAATATACCGGCTAAATCAGATAAATCATTCCTACTAAATCCTTCTTCATCAATAAGAACATTTTTATCTGTTTGCACACCAACTTTAGCCGCACCACTTGGTGTTAATGCTAATCTACCTCTATTATCTCTTATATAATCTTCTGTTGAAAATCCTTGTTTGGAAAGTATAGCCTCTTCTTCTGCCTTATTTTCTGCTAAAGATAATGCCGACCTTAGACCAGCATCTTGTATGCCACTTTCTGTATTAAAGTTCGCTTGTGTTGGTTGACCTTGCACAGTGGGAGTAGTTTTCTTAGCCTCTTCTAATAAATCATCAAAACTTCTTGATTTTTGTTGAGGGGAGAATTGTTGATCTATAGCTGCTAACTCTTCTTGAGTCGGCTCATTACCCTCAATTTCAACCCTAATTATACCTTGAGGTGTTTCTACTCTAATTATACCCATTATGTCGCCTGTGGTCTAATTCTTCTATACAAAACGCCACCTTCATCTTCTACTTTTTCAAACGCGGTGCCGCCAGTTGCCGTGCCACCTCTATTTATTTGTACACCTGCATTACCTAGAACAGTATATGCCTCGTTAATATCATCTCTTCTAGCGTTTATAACAGCATCATAAAGTCTTCTTAACTTTATTTTTAATAAATCAATATCACCATCAAATACGTCAATGTCTCCAACAATATCAGCCACTAATTTTCTATCATTATCTGAAATTGTTTTACCACTTTCACCCAATATTTCTGCTGCATTTCTAGCTTTCAAATCAGTTAGTAATACTTTAATTTGTTTTACCGGATCTGGACCATCACCTAGTTTTAAACCAAATGATCTAGCTAGTTGCACTCCAAATGACCTAATTTGGTCTGGTCCAGTTATATCTGTAACTTGTAATAATTTAGCTATTTCTTTAAACTTATCTTCACCTCTTTTTAAACCTATTTCCATTTTTTGTATTGCTGCCAAAGCATTTTTTGGATCACTAGCTAATCTTGGTTTTGTGCCAGCATCTGCTACATTTGGATTAGCATAAAACACGTCAATTTTAATATCTGAACCGCTAAATAAAGGTGTGCTTTTAGGTTTTTCAAGGAAAGTTTTGTTCTTACCTTGTGCGGTAATTAAAGATTTAGTCATGTCCGTATATACAGCAGAATCTATTACTTCAAATTGTTCGTTAAAATCTGCACTATTCATAAGACTGTTGAGTTCATAACTGTTAAGTCTTGCAAATCTTCCTGTGTTTTGCAGTATGCTGTTTGCTAAACCTCCGGCTTTTGGAATAACTACATATGAACGCCTATCCATTGCTTTCTTTTGATCTTCATCACGTTTACTTAAAGCAAAGGCACCGGCTTTAGCTCTAATTGCTTTTGCCTCGGCAACTGCCTTTCTAAAGTCTGGCATTGCAGCCTCTGTGGCCTCGCCAACAGAACTAAGTATGTTGCTAATGTTAAAACCTTTTCCTGCCCTATTTTGCATCAAGGCAGCACCAAAAGACATAAGTGCTTGTTTTGTGTCTGCCTCTCCAGAAATATCTAAACCAGTAGCCTCACCAAACTCATTAATATATTCATCAAAAGTTTTAGGTTTAACACCTGGTCTCGCATCTTTTAAAAACTCATCTAAAGCCTTAACAGTTGCTTTTTTAGCTGCAGTATTAGCACCTTCAATTCCAGTTTCTGTAGCAGTTTCTAAATCTGCATCGTCAACTGAGTCTGTATAATCAATATCACTATCTGGTGCAGAGGTATCAATGTTTTGTTTGTCAACTTGTTCTTGTACTTTTTGCACTGTTTCTGTATCTGCGAAATCACCTGCACCAAAAGCACTAGGATCTCCAACATTTTTACCTAAAGTTTCTTGTATTGCTTTAGCTGCCGATGCACCCAGTGCGTCTTGACCCGCTTGTGTGAATATATCCATTCCGGGTACATCTGCCATGCTTTTTGCACCAACATTACCTTTTAATCGTGCTTGCTCTTGACCTTCTGGCAGAAATAACTCTGATCCAGTTGGATCTTTTGTCCTATCTCTTTCTTTTAATCTTTGTTGAAAGCCTGCTTCTGATTCTTGATTAAGATAATCACCTATTATGTTACCAGTTGGATCAGTAAAAGCAGATATTATACCTGCACCACCTCTAATTTGATCTAAAGCACCTAAACCAACATTGCCTAAGTTTCTGAATAGTGATGTGATTTTTCCTTCACCAGCAGATGGTTGAATTTGACCTATTGGCGGAATGAATTTGTCTTTTAAAGGTCCTTTGCCTTGCAACCCTAAATCATATTGTTTCATGATTTCAGAAAAAGTTTTTGGACGACCTAAAGCTTGTAATAAAGCATCTGTATCTCCAATATTTAAGCCTCTTCTAAGTTGTTTTGGTGCCATATTTGACCTCTATTTATTTGCAGTTGTACCAGAAGGTGCAATCTGTGCTAATGTTGTATAGGCTCCTATTCCTTGTAAAAATGGGTTAGCAGCAGGTTGTGTGGCTTGTGTAAATGTTGATGGAATACTTGCACTAGGCATACCTTGTAGTAAATTTTGTCCTAATTGTAATCTAGTAAAAGGTTCTTGTGATTGTTGCAATAAATTTGCTCTGTTAGCATCTAATTCTGCTTGTTGTTGTCTTTGCCTTAACGCACCCAATTGTGTTAATTGTGATATGTCTGCTTGACCTAAAGCTTGTTGTAAACGCCCAACATCACTTGTTTGACCAGCTAAAGTTCCAAAAGCTTGTCCAAGACCACCAGACAATCTTCCTGCTTCTTGTGATGCTTTCAATGCTTGTCCAAAGCCACTTGATAAAAGTTTAGACAATGTATCTGCTTTAACTTGTTGTAGTCCTCTGTCTGCCTCTGCTTGTCTTACTGCCTCTCTTGATCCACCAAACGCTCCAGATTGTATTGCTTGTGCTCTAGCACCTGCTCTCTGCATATCTGCTTGTCTGTCAAGCTCTCGCATCGCAACATCAATAACTTGATCTTGAAAAGGATTTTGAAATTTTTGTATAGAGTCTGGTTGTAGAAATCCCAAACCACTTGTTATTGCTTGTTGTGCGGCTAAAGACTGATCTCTTGCACCCTCAATAAATGGCGTGGCAGTGCCAACCATTTGTTCGCCTAACTCTGTTGCCCTTGTTGTTAAGGGATCTGCACCAGCAATCTGTATGCCCGGCAAACCTAACGGAGTATCTAAAAGGCCCGGTGTTGTTTGATCTGCACCATCAAACTCACCAAATGCAGTTTGTAATAATCTTTTTTGCAGACCCTCTAAAAAAGGCGGTAATCTTTGTATATTTTCATATGTTACTGATCCGTTTGCCATTACGCCCTCGCTTCTAATTTATCCATCATGTCATATGCTCTTTGTATGCCTTTTCTTTGGTTTCCATCACCCAAGCCTTTTACTGCATCTTTTGTTAGAACGAACTCACCAGCCATTAACATTGCCGGAACATCATCTTTTGTACCAGAGCCTTCTGATGGATCTATGCCACCATTACGTCTTGGGAAACTCATAGGATCACTTAGTCCACCATCTGCTGCAAATCTAATTCCACCTAATCTACCTCCAGGCCCACCAAATCCAAATGGTCTTTGCTCAAACTCACGAGGTCTTTCTTCATCATCATCTCCAGCTAATAATTGTGCTATTAGTCCGGCAGTTAATCCCTCTCCAACTCTTGTATTCAACAATCTTGCCAATAAATTATCATCGCCTATACCACCGGCTTTTAACAATTCACCAGCAAAGGTTCTAGGTGCACTACCTTTAACATTTTCTAATGCTTTTTCAACTGGTGGTTTAGTGTTTTTAACAACTTGATCTATGGCTTGATTACGAGAAACTCCTTGATCTAAAGATTTTCTTATGTTCTGTTGATTTGCAACATCTGAAGCAACATTTTCGGGTCCAGTAAAACTATCAAATGCCGATCCAACTGCACCAGTTATTAAGGCATCTCTTAAAGCATCTTTGGATTTACGACCAGAAGCTTTAGATCCTAAAAATCCAAGACCAGTCCTTACTAAAAATGGATTATTAGCAAGAGCAGTTTTTGCTGCAGGCCCAAACAAAGCACCTAATCCTTGCCCTATAGCAGGTCCTGCAACGGCAGTTAAAGCTATTGGTGCTATTTGTTTTAAAAATCTACCTATACTCATGAAGTTATCTTACCTTAATTTAATAAATACGTCTATATACCTTTTAAATTCTTGACAATGCACTTGTTGTTACTCTTGTTTTAGATAATTCTTGAATACTAGCTACAACGTGTAATCTATTTGCCGTTGCCGCTTGCACCTTTAATATCTCACCACTTTGCAATATTAGATCTCTTGTAAGCAACTCAACTGTTGTGTTCGCTCCTACTGCTTTAACTTTAAATAGTACAAATGTATCACTCCCACTTACGAGTGTGACTGTTATTGTATCAGCATTTCCACTATCTTCAGCAACTAAAATAGAACTCACAACGGCTGCGTTAAAGTCGGCATCACTAGGAACTGTAAACAAAGTTGTAAGATCTGTTGTGGTTAAATCTACCTTTGCATTTGTAATACCTTGAATATATTGTGGAATACTGGTTATAAGCATTAGCGTCTACCATCCTCCCTAACATCAACTCTTGGCGTACCTAATTTATATTTTGTTCCTAGTGATGTGGAATCTATCCTTAAAGCAAAAGACCTTCCTCGTAAACGATAATCTAACTTTTGTGTAAATTGTTCTACTGGACTAGTCGCAGATCTTTGTGTTGTATTCTCTGTAGTTTGATTAAAATTAGCACCAGGGTTGTTTCTTGATTTCATTGTGAAAGACACATCTGGATTGACGCTAGTAGATCCGTTAAATGTAATATCTGGTATAACTTGTTTCAAAGACACAAACTTGTCGCCATCTCCTATATCAATAGATGCAGATTCAATAAACGATGTCATGGCAGATCCATCATCATCAAATCCTACTTCATGATTGTAAAGATACTGATTACCAGTAGCTTGTGGTAAGTTTCTTATACCTCTGTCAAGCCATGCTTGTCTTGCCAAAGTGCCATAATACCAAATTTTTTCTATATAATTATATGCAACATACTTATCAATTTCTGTGCCAGCAGATGATGGATAAAACCATAATATCTCACCAAATTCAGAATTTAAACCAACATGAACTTTATCACGCTCCTCAAAATTAAAATCTAAAAATACTTTGTCTTTTACTGTGCATGGTAATTGTATTGTTTGACCACCAGAATAAACGTAGAACGTATCTACACCCATCCAAAACACTGCATCTTCAACTGCTATAGCAGAAAAAGGACTCATAATGGTTATGTTCTTAGATAATTCTTGCAAACCAAAAGTAAATGGTGGACCTATGAACTTCATAGCGTGTAGTGTTTTATTAGTGAAGACGAGTATCTGTTGTTTTGTTTCAACAGCTTGTACGAAGGTAGATCCACCACCTAACCTTAAATCACCTGCTGTATTCGTTGCAGTTGGGAAAAAATCCACTGGGTTTTCTTGTGAGGAGAAACGTATTAACAAAGGATCTTGTACCCCATTCCCTTGTGTAGCAGACGAATTTGCACCTAATCCATCACAACCAAACACGATAACATGTCTGTCTTGGTCTGATACAAGAACTTGTTTAGCAATAGTAGGCACACTTGTTTCTCCAGAATATGTGCTTGTCGCACTAAGTTCTACGGCTCTGTTGCCTAAACCATTTGTTTTATCCCAGTAAAATAATCCACCATCTCTTGGGTTTATAATAATATCTTCACCAAAATTATCATGTGACCACAATCTAATCTGTGCTCCAGGAGTCGTGACACTTGCTGCATTACCCCATCCAACAAAGTCATTGGCAGAGTCTACATTGCCAGTTGCTAATCTTACAAGAGTGTTGTCTGCATGTGTGGCTGCATCCGTACCACTTGCACCTCTGGTTGATGGACCTCCACCAGTGCCTAAAGTATTAGAACTTATTGTGCCAACCGTAATCAGTTCTTCTTCTATTAGTATTAGATCACCGGCTGTGATCCCTGTTGCACTGTCTACATCTATTGCAGTTTCACTTGCGTCTAAAGCTTCATTAAGTTGTGTTGCCAAAGCACCAGAGGTTGTACCACTCCACTGACCTGCACCCCAACCAGTACCACCGACTGTTACATCTAATCCAACATTCAACTGGTATGCACCTACAACGCTAGATCCACCATTACCAGTATCAGATGAATTAGCTGCTACACTTGATGTGATTGTGTAAGCGTTAGAACTTATAATAGATGCGATTTGAAACTCTGCGTTAAGTATTGTAGCAGTTATTGTACCACCTAAAGTTGTTGCACCAGAGAAGGTTACGAAGTCTTTTTCATTTGCACCATGTGCTGGATCTGTCACAGTTATTGTTGTAGATCCGTTTGTCGCAGAAAAGGTTACATCACCTATACCTGTAGTAACTCTTATTGGTGTAATATCGTTAAAAGTTTGACCCTCTTCTATGTAGTATTTAAGATGTGTGCCAATACCCATAAAATCAGAGCCATCAAGAGCTACCCAGTTATGTAATCTTCTAGCACTACCTAAATATGTGTTCTGACTATATTTTTCCCAACCACCAAACTTCTCTGGAAAACCAAATCTAAACCTTACTTTATCACCATCAACAAAACCACCTTCTGCACTATAAGATGTAACATCAGATACTATGCCAGGTTTAAATTTTAAAGCTTTCATAGGCATTATGCTGTACCTCCAGTTAATGATCCACTACCACTTGATGTTACATTACTAACACCTTGTATTGATTTACCAGATGCTCCACCAGAACTGCCACTTGATCCGTTTGTTGGTGCAGAAGATGGGAAACTTACGCTTGATCCACTACCATTACTGCCTGTTGATCCAGTTGATCCCGATGCACCAAATGCTCCACCAGCACCGCCTGCTCCTCCAGTACCAGCATTATTAATTCCACTATTACCACTTGAACCAGATGCAGCAGACTGATTGTAACCTTGTCCAACACCACCTGCACCACCAGAGCCTCCTCCTTGTACTGCTAAACAAGTGCCAGAAACAGAACCACTCAACGAATTATAATAAAAGTTTGGAGCAGTTGTTCCTTGATGTGCAGTTGTGCCAAAGACAGTAAAATATGTGGTTGTGTTTGCAGTAATACCTGCTGTTCCACTATTAGATACAGTAGTTCCAGAGCTTGATGTGCTTGTGCTTACAGATATTTGTGGTGTTCCATATCCACTTCCATATTGAGAGCTAATACCAGCAGTTACTGTATAAACACCAGTTGTATTAGTTTGTGCAGAAAAATAAATAGGACCTCTGTTAGCACAATTACCAGATAATCCCGTTCCTGCACCACCTAAAGAATTTAAATCAAACTGTGATGGATTGATACCTCTGCTAAATTGTGCTCCAATACCACCCCACAGCCGATCTGCAACAACACCTTGACCATCTAAATTATTTCCAGAACCACCATAAGTGGTGAACCAACTTGGAGAATTATTTTGAGGTGTAGATGTTCCTCCTCCCCCTCGATCCACTAAACTAGAAAAAGTAGCATTAGCAGTATAAACACCATTACCACCATCACCTCCAGCACCACCTCCGCCACCACCAGCTTTAATTGTACCATTATTAACTAGCGTGACTGCAACACTTCCAGCAACTTCAAGAGCATTACCCCCTGCTGCTCCTGCCGCACCACCTGCACCCTCGATACTACCCTCGTTTGTAACAGTTATAGAACCAACACCATTGCTTTCTATTGTCAAAGCAGCATTAGATGTACTAGTTGCACCAATAGTATCTCCTGAACCTACTACAAGTTGTTTTGGATAATCTACTTCAAAATCGTCACCAAAAATAGTATCTGCACTTTGATTTGTATTGCCGTCACTAAATGTCTTTTTAAAAGCTCTTTCTTTACTATAAAAATCATTAAATGAAATTGTTCCAGAAGTAGGCACACCAGCCGACATGTTTGTAGCAGAATTATTACCAGCATTAGCACGAACCAATGAACCACCAAGATAGAACTCACTCAATCCTCGACTTGGTAAGTTTGTTCCGGGATTATATTGTTCTTCAATATCTTGAAGTGATATGGCTCCAGATGCTGGTAATGCCGCCATTATAAACTTGTTCCAAACGCTGTTATATTATTTGCTGATGTTACTGCACCGTTAGATCCTAACTTAAATACAGTTGTGCCATTATATTTAAATAGTAATTCATTGTCACCAGTATCTAATGATATTGCCCATTTACTAGATCCAAATAAAATTGCATTGCCGTTGGTGTCCAAGTCACCTCCAAGTTGCGGACTCGTATCTCCTACTAAATCTGTTGGAACTGATGCCACATTCGCATTTGCACCAGTGCCGTCAGCAAATATTATACCAGAGGTGTTAGTGGCTAAAGCTACCGTGGTTCCTGATCCACCGCCTTGTTTTACTGTGGCTGTTTGGTTGGTTGAGTTCTTTATAAAAAACCATTTTTGTTGGTCGTTTGGATCTATGGTTAAATCAAATGCACCAGAAGGAGAGCCAGATAAAACTAAAATTTTATAGTGTCCTTCTGATAAAGTGCCATCACTTGTAGTTAGTGTTTTATTACCAGTGATAGTTAGAGTTACAACACCATTTAATGTTCTATCTACTATATCTAGATTGTTATTGGTGGTATTACCCCAAGTACCCGCTTGTTCACCAGCACCTATTTTTTCTATGCCAGTATTTGATGTGTATGTACTTGCCATTTTTTACCTCACTGTATTATTTCTGTCCAAGTTTCTGTACCACTCGGTGTTATCTCTGTCCAAGTTTCTGTACCACTTGGCGTAATTTCTGTGTACGTCTCTGTTGTTGCATCCGTTGTTACTGCCACATACAGTATATCTCCAGATGTTGTTTTTGTAAAATTCAAATCTTTTGTTACAACACCTGATGCTATCTTAATACCATCAGCAGTTTGTGTAAACGCTGTGCTTAAAGTTGCATCGGTAAAGTTAACAATTTTTATGTCGTCTGCTGTAATAAGAAAAACAGAACTAAGATCTATAACACCACTTACTTTTGTACTAACTTCAGTTTGTTGACTAAAGGCTGCACTCATTGATGCAACACCAACAAGCTCCCCTACACCTATAGAACTTGCAGATGAGATACCACTCATCTCTGCTGTAGCTACTTGTAATACGCCACCTACATCAGCAAGAGCAGTTTCTGCTATGGCAGCGTGACCCAACATTAATCGGCATCCTCTATCTTGTTGCCTTCAGCTACCCATTCTTGGATTGCTTGGTAGTGTCTGTTGTTAGGGTCTAGTGGTACAAACATAAATTTTACATTTGATGGCATTTCATCTAAAATTAATTTTATTGTAGAATTTTCACCATCCTCTGCCACATATTTTGCTGATTTAATATTCATGTTTATAACTCCGAGTCTAATGATATATTTCCTGAAGCACTCCAAGATAATGTAGCACCTTGACCATCACTCAAGTTACTATTAGAGCCAGTTCTTAAACGAACTGAATCAACAGTCGGAGTGTGTGCTTCATCAATACTATAACCAGTTGCAGTATTAGCAGCACTTATTACTTTAAAAGCACTACCTGTACTTGCAACAGTTGGCACTGCTCTCATTGTTTTAACGTATCTTAAAATTCCAAAAAATCTGTCAGAATTAATCATACCAACTGTCACATATCCTTCAGTAGAACCATCATCATTATATTGTTGATAATACCTTTGACACAAATCTAGTTCTTCCCCAAATGACCTATGCTCAAATGGTGTGGCTTGTGAGCCTACTTCAACTTGTAATCCAGTAAGAAACCATGTTGCATTTGTTGTTTCAGTTAACTTTACTGTGCTTTCACCACCAAACATATTAGAACCTGATGTCCATGCTCCAGTTGCAATATCATAATTTGAACCAGCACCTAAATCAAATTGAACATGAAGTCCTATTCCAGTATCTGCTGTCCATGTACCAGATGTGTCACCTGCAATAGTAATTGTTTTAAATTCCCAAGTATTAGCTGAACTAATAGTATAGGTTGCTGCAAATGCTCTATTACCTGCTTGATTTCTAATAGAAACAGCAAATGTTCCAGTTAAACTACTTTTTACATAAAAAGATAAAGTAACAGATTCTGCATCACTTGTGCCAAATTTTAACTGATACATATTTGTACCTTCAATAGCTTGTCTTAAAACACCATAACCTGCGGCACCTGAACTAGCACCAGTGCCAGTAAGCACTTTTAAACTATATTGAAACCCTGATGGAGCATCTGTTACTTGTGTGACAGTCATAGCATTTACTGTGCCATGACCAATAGCAAATCTATCTAATGTGTATAAATCAGCAGTGCTAGTAAAACTTGTTCCTCTCTGTGCCACTTGCATTGCACCATTGATAACCAAATTTCTTCGCCCACCAATCTGACTATTGGTTAAGACTTCACCCATCTTTGCTAATTCTGCTGCTTTGGTCATGCGAGGTCTCCGTGTATAACGAAACTATTAAGGTTAGCATCGTTAAGATTTCCATTGTGTGTTCTTACTCTGCCACCTGTTGCCGATGTGGTCTGTACATAACGCCTAATAAAACCATCATCGTTTGATTCAAGTCCACAAGATGTTGCAACTGCATAGTCATCATTAGCCATTGCTGAAGTAAATGTTACTGCATCAAAAGCACCAGTACCACCATCTGTTAGTGAAGATACGTTCAGACTACCTTGAATAGCATGACTAGTAACAGTTTTTGCCTCCACCCAAGCCTTCGCACTACCATTTGCTATAAAACTCGTAGCAATACTATTGTTACTACTTGCATCTGTTAATGTGTTTACTCTTAATATACTAGCCATTATGCCAAGTCCCCATGTGCCGTAATGTTGTGAGCAGTATTATCCATAGTTCCTGCATCAGAAGTTTCTATAGCTAAAGTACCAGCTAATGACCTTGCACCATTTTCAGTAGCATTTCTGCGTTGGTCTGTACTATTTGCTGTAGCAGTTAAAGAGTAGTCATCATTACTGAAAGGATTAGTTAGAGTATAGCTATAATCACCAGTTCCGTGGTCAGTTGGAGTGCTTATATTAAAAGAATCTTGTAAAACAGCCGAGCTACTTCCAAAAAGCCAAGCTTTTGCTAATCCTTGCTGAAGATTAGTTGTTGTACTATTGCCTTCACCTGTAACATCAATAGAACCTGCTGTCGTTACACCTGTAAATTTATCTACTTTAAGTTCACTAGCCATTATGCTAAGTCTCCGTGTACAACACTCAAGGAATATGTATCATCAATATATGAGTTGCCAGTATTCATACTACCGTTTTGATAAAGGGTTGTCGTTTCTGGAAACCCAAAATGAATATCTGCTCTGCTAGAATTTGTAATATCAGCATCATAAGAACCACTGTGAGCTAAAGTATAATATATATTGTCCATTGCATTAGTAATTGTTGCCTTGTAGTGACCATTTGCAGTATCTTCAACACTTGTAATATTAAAACTATCTCTAACAGTTGGTGTTCTTTGATCGTAATGCAACCAACCTTTTGCCAATCCTTGCACAGTGTTCTGTGTGCCACTACCACCTTCAGCTACAGTAACAGATGTATTTGCTATCTTAACATTAGTGCCACCACTACCTGCTTTATCTACAATAGTATCTACATTTAATTGACTTGTCATACGATACTCCAGTAGCCATTAACAGTGACTGTTGCTGACTGTGTTATAGGACCTGCACTTACACCATTCTCATCACTATCTATTGTAATGTCTGCACTGATTGTCTGTCCGTTTAATCTGATAATACTATTATTGCCCTTGAAAGGATACCTCGTATCTGACTCTGATTTTGTATAACTATCTGCTACAGAAAAAGTATCATACACGACCATTTCTACAATGTCGTTTAAACTCGCTGCTTGGACTAATACAACAGTTGTGCCAGTTGTTGCCGTGTAATCATCGCCAGGCACTAACAATATTCCGTTTTGATATACATCCATATACAAGGTATCGTTGTAACTTAGTGATAGTGAGTTGGCATCTGATCCACTGAAGCTGGTTTGTCCAGCCGTGGCTTGATACTGAAACCTACTTCTTACACCAAAATTTTCTGAACGTCCTATATATGGCATTACGCTAAATCTCCGTGTACTATTACATTTAATTTCGTAGCATCATCTAAGACTCCGTTATTAATGTGCCAATGATATAATCCGTATGCCGTAGTGCTACGTGATTGACTATCTTCGTGATTGATTATACGAGGGTCATTATATCCACCACCATCTTCAGTTTGTGCTGCAACTGCATAATTAGTATTGCCCATAGCAGTACTAATATTAACTGTGTATTTTCCAGTACCATTATCAGTAATACTGCCGACATTAAAAGAATCATTAGTGCTAACAGTAGATGCTGCACCATTAAAATTAACCCAAGCCTTTGCCAAGCCTTGACAAATATTAGTTGTATTCGCACCACCCTCTGAAGTGCTTGCAGTATTAGTAGGAAAAGGAGAGGCTAACCCTGCACCACTTACAGTTCCACTAAAAGCAAAGGTATCTGCTAAATTTATTCCCTCGGCTTGTACTTTAGTTAAAGTCATCCATTACTCCTATGCGTATGGACTATCGCCTAATACACTTGTATCCCAAGCTGCTTTTAACTTAGCAATAGTGTCTGCATCTGTAATTGCTTTTGCAGCAGGTGCATCTCTTAATGCTTTTTTCTTTGTAACACTAGCTGCTTGTGCATCACTATCTCCAGCTTCTAATGCTTTCATATAGACTACATCTTCTTCTGCTAATAACGGAGTTCTAACTTCTCTAATCTTATCTTGAAAAATCTTTTTAGATTCAGCTAGATCTTCTGTTATTGTTTTACCAGATAATGTCCAAGCACCTCTGAAATGTCTATCTGATGGCACTGTCGCGTCTGATGCTGCAATAGTATTACCATCTTTATCTACTATATTTGTTGTTGCCATTTAAGCCACCTCATCTTTCTGTATGGTTAGTTCTTCATTTATCTTCCAAGCATTTCGCCATACTCTAGTGCTAGGAAGTTGGTTCTTTCTGCATATAACCATTCTTGGTTTGTTTGCTTTATCATAGTCTCTCCACACATGTTGTGGAATATCTTTCATAATTAAATACTCTATAGCTCTTTCTTCTGTCATTGCATCAATAGGCTTTGTGTTATGCAATAAATAACCTCTTGTATGCCTTACAAAGTCTGGCTTTGCCTCATCCTTTGCTAACTCCCAATATACCTCAACTGGTGGTAATATGCCACCTTGCAATGCACAAGCCATCCAATTAGGGTCAGGGTGCGTTACTTTTGCAGGTTCATCAGGTGTTTCTGGGTCTTCCCACACAACACAATATTCTGTTCTGTAAGGCTCTAACTTTTCTTTTGCCCAACACAATCTATCCCAAAGATGTGTGCCTTGAAATTCTGGTGTTTCTATTGTCATGCGAGGTCTCCTGATAATGATGCTGAAGCCATAGAAGCATCTGTGGCTGCATTGCTTGTGTTATAAGTACCTGTTTGATAAGCAGAAGCACTTAAAGAACCTTGTGATACATTCATTTGATTACTGTAAGCTAAATGCAAAGAATACTCATCCGACATATTATTAGTTACGGTTGCCGTTCCATCTCCTGCCCCATTGTCTGTTAGAGAAGCTACATTAAAACTGTTCCTATTTACAAAAGTTGATGCCATAGTGAAATGAATCCAAGACTTTGCACTACCATTAACAACATAATCTGTATCCACAGACTTAGCTGTGCCTGTTATCTGTCCACTTGTCTGTAATGTATCAAATGCTATTGTTCCGTTTGCCATTATGCTAAATCTCCATGACAAAGAAAATTAAGATCATTATGATCGTTATAATTTCCACTTACATCTGTGGTTCTACAATTTACTTGAGTAGTTGTACGATAAGGCATGTCACCGCCTCCACCCCAAGTACCAGAATCTAATGAAGCAAATCCACTAGTTGTGCCTCCTCCAGTCCCTGTTACTTGACAAGTCCAATCATCATTACCCATAGCTGTTGCTAATGTAATACCCGCATACCCCGTACCACCATCTCTAAATGATGATATATTAAAACTGTCACGAATTAAGTTTGAATTATCAGGCTCATTAAAAAGCCACGCTTTAGCTAACCCTTGTTGAATACTTGTCTGATTGCTTCCCTCACCTCTAATAGTCAAAGAGTTTGCACTTGCACTAACCACAGGTGTTGAGCCAACAGTTATGGTTGTTGCAGTGGACTTGCCTGTAATTGTGTCTAATATTACTTCACTCATAATATTCTCTCTATTGTAACAAATGTTGAGTTATCCTCACCCCCTCCAGTTCCCGGTAAGTTAGTATTCATGTGAGTTTCATCATTAGCATCTATATCTGCAAGTACATCATAAGCAGTACCAGTGTCCGTGTTACCATAAGTATATACTGCAATTTTATCACCTGCTGCTAATTGATGAATTGTATATATGGTTTCTGTAACATCACTTGTATCTCCGGGATTAACATAATGTCTGTTGTGTGAAGTTGCTATCTGAACTTCTGTGCCATCTGATACTTGAGTGTTAGTAATAATTAATGCGGAATCTCTCAGACTATTCTGTTCTGATATTACACCAATATGTGCTTGTACATATATTCTATAATATCCTGCTATTGGTATGACATAAAGATCGTTTGAATTATCAAAACCTGACTTTGTATCTATTGCCGCTTCATCTAATTTAAGTTTATTATAACTTTCATCTGATAAATTTGTTTGATTTGAGGTCAATCTTAATTTAGCTAAAACAGGTTGACCTGTAGTAATATAACCAGTTCCATCAATGGTTAATGCACTACCCCCACCTAAGTGTTGTATAGCGTTTACTTTAATTGTACTCACGATACCACCAACCTTCCACCACTGTTGATGGTCAATGTAATCCCACTATTTACAGTAAGTGTTCCTGTTACCTGTGCATTTTCTGTAGCAAGTATTGTTATATTTGTATCTAAGGCTTGTGCATTAGTTCTAAACATACCACCATTCTTAAAGTTACCTTTGTTTTCTGCTGCTGGTGTAACTGTGCCAGTTTGTGGTGCTAAAAAGTTTACAAATATATTTGCAGTTCCAGAGCTAGGTGCAGCCGTAAATGTCAAAGTTGTGCCATCTGGTATTGTATATGCTGATGTATCTTGTACAACACCATCTACAGATACAAGCACATCTTGTACTGAACTTACAGTTCTGTTTAATGTAAATGTAGTATCTGAGTTATCGCCATTGAATCTTTGTACAGCAGTTGTAGCTTCAAAAGTTGTAACTGGTGATTTACCAACAAAAGGCATTATGTAATCTCCATATAAGATAAGGCAACGTCTGTTGCACCTGTTGCAGATACTGATATGCTATCAGTTGCTTCCAAAACAACTTTGTTACCAGCTAAAAGTTCTAATGATGATCCTGCTGGAATAGGTGCATTGGTAATAAGTTCTACTGGTTGATTAACTTCATCATTAGCATTTGTTCTATTACCAGTATCAGATGTTAATGTTACAGTTGCAGTGACTTGACTTGTTGTTGTGTTTCCTAATATCAAACCCAGTATTATTGTTGTTGTGCTGGTAGCCACTGTATAGATTACATCTGCACTTGTTACTCCTGCTTTGCTTGATAATTTAAAAGTATTTGCCATGTTATCATCCTAACGCTATTGCTAAAGCTGTTGCCTCATTCGCTGCATCTGTAGCACTTGTTGCACCTATATCAGATAGCACCTCTGATGCACTTCTGCTCTCTAAACCATTTGCAGTAAATCTTGCAAACTCATCATCTGCAACACTAGAACTATCTATCTTCACTGCGTTTGTGTTTGATATACCAAAAGTTAATGAGGCTTGACCACCAATATCACTTAATACTTCAGATGCACTTCTACCTTCTATTGATGTACCATCTACACGCAAGAAATCATTATCAGCTACACCTGATGTAAATACTGGGACATTTGTATTTGATATACCAGTGGCTGCAACTGCGGCTGTGCCTAATCCTAATGTTGTCCTTTGAGCGGCTGCATCTGCATCATCAAGTAACGCTTTACCTGCCGTTGTTAAATCGTATGTTGATGCAGTTCCAGATCCAGTAAATTGTATGCCTTTATCTGCGGCTGATGTTAAACCAGCTAGTGCTTGTAGCTCTGCATCTAATCTTGCATTTGCTACAGTTCCAGATAACTGAGAAGCATCTATAGTTTTATTTGTTAGTGTTTGTGTAGCTGATTCTGATACTAGTGTTGAATTACCACCTGCTGGTAATGTTAGTGTGTTACTAGCCGCTACAGAATGTGGTTGTGCTGTTAATGTTTGTGCATGAGCATTACTAACTTCACAGTAAAATTTAATTTGCGAGGCGGACCCACTATTAGATTTAAGATCAATTAAGCCACCTAAAACTGTCAAATCATCACCGACAGATAGATCTGCACCTAATGTTGCATTACCACTTGCATCTAAAAACACTGATTTTGATGCAGGTATTGTACAAAATATTGTCTTTGTACCAGAACTAAAGTTAACTGCATTATCACTATTAGAACTACTTATAATTGTTGTTCTAGCTAAAGTAGATGAGTCACCATTCAGTGTTCCTAATCCAACTTCAAACTCTGATGTGCCAGGTAGTGTAACTGCGTAGTATGTTGTATTAGAATTACCAACTCCAGAACCAAAAGTCTCAAATCCAGTAACTGCACCAGCTAGTGTAAGTGTACCAGTACCAGTTGTGGTTGTAGTTTCTTTTACTCTGTCGTTTAATACTAATGCCATTATTTAAGCTCTATCGTTAAGTTACCTGCATTAATTCTAAAAATATCACCACTTGCTATTGCCTTACTTGCATCTAATGCTCCAACAAATAATATATTACCGCTAGTAGATGCGTCTGCAAGAAACACATGTGTAATAGTATTGTTTGTGCCACCAGATGCTGGAAACTCAATATTAGCTGCATTGACTGCTGTTTGTGTATCTGTTGAGTCTGCACCTATTGTAGTCCAGTTCGCTGCAGTAACTTGTTGTCTTGCATAGTTTGTAAAGGTTGCCTCTGTTAAGGAACCAGTTTCTGCTGCACTTACTGCCGTTGCAAGTCCTACATAAATACTATCACCAGGCGATGAAAAACTAAGAGAGTTATTTTTAAATATAAAATGTAATAATCGTCTCTCTAGATAATTGGTTGCTGCGTTTGCTGTTGCCATTTTCTACTCCTATGTCCTTGGTACTCTTGGTAGTCCTTGCCTATAAGCATCTTCGTTCTCTCTTGCCTCTCCTAAATCTTTAAGTCTTTGCAAATAAAAAACATAGTTCTTTTCATACTGTGCAATAACATCCGGTTCACCTTTCATATAATAGTAAGCTTCTATTAATGATCCGTAAAGTAAAGCAAATGGTGCATTTGTACTAAGCCATGTTGTTCCACCATCTGCTCCTGCAGTTAGACTTGCAGGCCTATAGTAATAATGCAATTCAAGCGTATAATTAGAGTTTGGTGTTGGTGCTACAATAAAATTGTCTGTGTCAAACCTAGCATAATATTTAGGGAGGCCTGTTGTTGAGGATGCTGGTGTGTATTCTCTTAAATAATTAACATCTTTTTGCAGTAAAAAACTTTCAGATCCAGATGTTGTTATTTGCAAAGAAAATGACGCAAGATAATCACTTGGCACTGATAAAAACTGATCTGATGATGTAAACGCACTTGTAACATTTTTTCTAAAAATGTCTAAATCCACACCTTTAAATATTTTTTCTTCTGCCGCTTTTATAAAGTTTGGCAGATTTGTTACAAAACTAGTTTCACTATTATCTGCATAATCTTGTATAGCCGTTTTTAGTGTTGCAAGTGTAAAGCTCATTAGTTTGTAATTGATGTAGGTCCTGCACTAGCAAGTCCTCCACCACCTTTCTGGGTTATTGTTGCTGTTACTCCAGACGCAAACGAATAGTTGTTCGCATCTATGTTTGTAATTGTAAATCCAGAAGCAGAGTTAATTGTTGAAGCAGATATGCCACCTACACTTAGTGCATCTCTGAATCTTACTGTATCGCTTGTTGATCTACCATGATTTGGTTCATTTACTGTAACAGTTGCAGAACTTGCAGTTGTTGAAAAAGCGTTTAATGGCAATAGATTAGGAACCGCTGTTTCAGTTCTATCAGGTCTAGCATCTCTTATAGCCTCATTATCAGCCCTTACATTTGCAGGCTCTAGTTGTGGATGCTTCTCTTCGTACTCATCTTTACCAACAATAGATCCATTCCATTCTTTGCGAGTGTCTTTAATTTTATATCTAAAACCAGATCTATCAGATATTCTGTAAGCATATTTACCACTAGCAAATGCCATCAACCCACCCTATAATAATCTAATTTAGGCACCACGTTGAAAGCCGACCTATCTCTATCTTCTGCCATTGCTCTATCAAATTCTTCTTCATACACAGTTTTAAGTAACTGTATTCTATCCGGTGCTTTTTTCATAGCTATATAATAAGCCAAACCAGCCGTTAGACAAGGATAAAACCTAAAAGGTATCTCCATAGTATTAACTTGTGCATCAGCGTCTTGTATGCGTGTTAAAGCGTCATAAACAATAACATCTGTGCTGTTCTCCGGCGTGGGAAACAGTTTTAAATTAGGTGTAATTTGTCTGTCTAAAAAATATTGCGTTGGTCTACCAGTTGAAGTTTTGTTTGGTAGATTTAAAAACGCATCACGACTAATTCTAGTCATTGTAAAATCAGTGCCGCTACGTCTTACAACTAAAGATAATATATCAATTAAATCAGTCCCCAAACTATACTCTGAATCACTTGCTGTAAGTGCTTGTGTTCTTTGTTCTATAGTCCATTGATTAAGACCACGATTTGCCCACTCCGCAAGCATTATATTCATAGAACGCCTAGCAGTTTGCAAATCGTAGCCAGTTTTAGCCTCTAAGCCACATCTCTCAAAAGCTTCTTCAATGTACTCAGCGACATCTAACTCAAAGTCTGTAGAGCTTGAGGTTGCCATTAGGCTTTACCACCTTTTCTCATTTTTTTAGCCATGCCACCGCCACGCATCTTCTTAGCCATGCCACCGCCTCTCATCTTCTTAGGTTTTGCTTCGCCACCCATCATCATTTTAGCTGCTTTAGCCATGTCTTTTGACATTGCCATCATTTTTCTTGGACTCATTGCCATTTTAATCTCCTTTTAAGATTGTTATAATATTTTTGTCTTTGCTCATAAATATCTTTAACATTGTACTCATTATAATATTTATCATAATATCCAAGTTTCTTCAATTTATTTGCACTTTCTTGAAGCTTTGTTAATCTCTGTATGAATATCAAAGCATATTCCTCCTTAACAAGTTCTCTGAATGTGCCATCATCTATTAACTCATTTACATCATCATTAGGGTGGAATCCCATCAACCAAATATCATCTTGGTCAAATTTGTTTTCATGTATTAATTTATTTAAGTCTGTTAAATTATCATGAAATGTTTTGTTATCTTCATAATTCATATCAATAACAATTATTAAATCTTTTGAATCGTGAAATTTATTTATTAAAGGATATAAAGAGTCATATTCTTTTTTGTTTTTGAAAGCAAAGTTGACTTTTTTATTATTCCAAGCTGTTTTTGCAAAAGGACAAGATGGTAGATTGTTATAATTTTTGTTAGGTTTTTCTAATGCAAATCTTGACCATTCTCTAATTTCATCACAAATTTGATCCTCAAGATTTTTATAGTCATCCATTATTTTTTCTTTCTACGCCTAACAGCTTGAACTCTTCTCGGCTTACCTGCTGGTTGACCTAATCTTTTTTTCTGTGCTATACGCTTTCTTTTTTCTGATGCAGACATCTCAGATCCGGTTTTTGGAGTTTTACTGGATATTCTTTTAGATGGCCTACAATAAGGCGTGCCTCTTTTCTCACCTTTTTGTCTACCACACTTTTTACCAGTTCTTTGATCTTTCCAGTCTTCTTTAAACCATCGTTTAAGAGCAAGACCAGCTTTTGTTTTACGAACAGCCATTATCTAAACTTTGTTACTTTTCTTCTTTTGTTCATAACCACACCACAACCTCGTGCAATGTTTGGATTTTTTGTTTTTCTTTTACGAGTTCTTCTTGGCACATTTCCACCATTTTTTAACTCAATTACACCACCTTCTGCTTTCTTTTTAGCCTTCTTTTTTTTGCCACCAGTTCCGTAGTTAGCTGCTCCTACTTTCCTGCATTTAGCAATAGCTCCCGAAGCATAAGCTGATGGAAAAACTCTATATCTAGCTTTTACTTTATGATAACAAGCGTCTTTAGGCATAATATCTTCCTTTCAATACTTTCCAACAAGTGCACCAATACTTTCTTTTCATACATTGTGGGCAATCCTTTAATGGTTCACCTTTTGCTCTTAGAACCTCTCCTTTTTTTAGAGGCACAATGTGCTTTTTCAGAAAATCCTTTAGGTCGTTTGCAATTGATTTTCCTCTTTCTCGCATTACTCCACTTCCTTTTTTGGGGAGGCTTTGACACTTGTCGTGCCATTTGTGACCTTCCCATAACCATTTAAATCATCTTATGTAAAAAAGGCGTTATAACAATTAAAACTGCTAAACCCCAAACTTTTACATCTAATTTGTCCAAACTCTTTTCTATTTTTTCATAACGTCTGTTGCACTCAGACTCATGTTTTTCTAATAATTTTAGAACCTCGTCTGCTTTCATGTCAACACTTCCATCTTCTTCTTGCTTGTCTTAATCTGCTATTGGGATCTTTAGCTGCCTTTGGAAACTTCTTCATTTGACCTGCACTTCTAGCACAAAAAGACTTTCTTCTTTTAGCTGCTTTACTTCCCTTTTTTACTTTACCTGTAACGGCAGTTTTAAGTTTACTGCCAGGGTTTTCTCTACGATAACGAGCCACGCCTGCTTTAGTCATCCCCGCTCCACTCTTAGTGGAACGGAAATACTTTTTGGTTTTAGGTGGTTGCTTGTCAGGCTTTCTAGCCATTAGTCATAACTCTTTCTAACTTGCATTATGATTGTATAGCTATCTGCTGATGAATGACCAACTGTTGTAAACATAATATCACCAGTTACACCAGAACTTGCTGGATTTGTTAACCCACCAAATGATGTGTAATCGTGATGTCCACTTTGATTTTCACCCAACTCAATACAAAAGTCGTCTGTTGAAGCATCAAACAAAACTTTAACTTTCATACCATTACACTGCCACCAAATTTTTTCTATGGTTGCTCTAGTACAAGCTTCTCCTCTAACATTTGTTGCTAGAGCAGAAACATCAACTTTTTTTACTGCACTTTCACCTGATCCATCAGAGATGTTGGTAAACTTCAAGACAGCAGTTTGATGTCCATCAACCAAAGTTTGCGAAGTAACTGCGTCTGCCATTTAAACCTCCTATTATTGATCAGCGAAAGTTGGGGCAGTCGTTGATGTTACGTTTCCAAAAATTTGATAATTAGTTGTGTCTTTACCAACAATTGTAACCTCAAATCCTGCTGGAACATTCATTTGAATTTTACTATTAGAATTACCATCAGAAAATACTGAACTTACCTCATTACCATCAGTGTCTAAAAATGTTACACCACCAATAAAAAAGTTTGTGTTTCCTGGTGTTACAATAATAGCATCAGTTGCATCAGCGGCTCCACCTGCATATACAAATTTAAATACTGACCCAGCTATAGGTGCTGGTAATGTGTATGTGTTATCTTGTCCACCATCTGGTACAAGTAAAACTCTTCCACTATGAGTTGCATTTGTGAGAGTTACGTCACCATCAGATAAACTAACTGGTGCTCCACCAAGAGTTGTTACCTCTGTTATTGCTCCAGTTGTTGAATTTTTACTGATAGTTTTAATTGTGCTTTCAGATCTAATAGGACCTGAGAATGTTGTATTAGCCATGTATATCTCCTTGTCTTGGCTGTTGTCGAAGTTAATTCTTCGTCAAGGTACTTTAACTATACACAAAAAAAAGGGGTCTGAAAAGACCCCTTTAAAAATATGTAAATATTTTTATGCGGCTCCAGGAGAACCAAAGACAGCACGAGGGTCTGAAAAACCAAAGGCATAACGCTCTCTAGCTTTATATCTCATGTTGCCTGTATCAAAGTCAGCTTCCATGCTTGTGCTTAATGGTATTCTTTCAAAATACTTGAAACCATTAGGTGCATCTGTCTTGATGAAGAAGGCATCTGTGTCTGTTAAGAAGTGATTAATTGTATAACCCTCTGGTAACATACCCATGTTTCTAATTGCGTTAACATCATTATCAGATGATCCTGGTCTTAATGTAGACTCAAGCAATCTGTCTGCAACAAACTGTAATGCAGGTGGAATAATAAGTTTCATTCCTCTTAATGCAACAATCATGTTTCTCTCATCAACAAAGTTTGAAATGTCAATAAGAGCATTTTCTAATGATGTTTCATTAAGATCTGCTGCAGTTGATGGCTCATTTCTAAATGTACCACCACCACCTAATGGGTGATCTGTTGCACAAAGCTCTTTGCCGTCACCACCTGTGAAGCTTGAATTAAACGCATTGTTTAACGTAGCAGCAGCTTTGACTTGCTTTGTGTGTGCCATTGATCTTGCTAACGCTCTTGTGTATCTAGCTCCAAGCTGATCATACAAATTGTCCTCCATTGCTTCTTCTGTCAATGCAAAAGCCAATGCAATAGTTTCCATTGTATATCTTGAAGTATATACTTCGTTTGCAGTATCAAAGGTCACTCCGGCACCCTCTGATTTAGTTGCAGCATTTCCAAATCCTGCTAACATTACCTCTTCTTCAAAGGCTCTGTCAGATGACTCAGTCTCATAGATTTCTAAATGCTCTTGATCATAACGATCATATTCCATACCGAATAAAGCGTTAAGACCAGGTTCTAGTTCTTTAACTAGTTGTGCTCGTGATATAGCCATAGTTCAACCTCCCTTAC
>Ga0209348_1000081_pt1 | contig 58979 bp, 86 predicted proteins | sample ETNvirenome_2_30_FD_184065 | JGI IMG/M metagenome (GOLD analysis project Ga0209348, IMG submission 184065) | Marine viral communities from the Pacific Ocean - ETNP_2_30 (SPAdes) (version 2) | ecosystem: Environmental > Aquatic > Marine > Oceanic | place: Pacific Ocean | collected 2013-06-22 | reverse complement strand
AAGATGTCGTGAGGAAATGCCAAAATGGACTATGGAAGAATTTAATCCAGAGGACAAAACCGAACATGATACTACCTTTGAACATTGGTGTTCTCATCAAGTTGGGGATTGGTTAGACGAGAAGCACTATAAAAAAGAGCTATCTAAAAAGGTGTTTATCGTTGAGAAAAACGAGCCGAATGAAATATATGAGATTAAGTTTCGGAACAAACCGAAGAAAATAGAAAGAAATCATATTGTGTCTGCTCGTAGTTTATACCCAGAAGCATTGATATTGAATGAAATTCCATTAAACGAAGCTATTGCAATCTTTAAAAACGGAGGATTATTAAATGCCTAATTGGTGTCAGAACGTGATTTATGTAAATCATGAAAATTTTCAAACTATGGAGTCCACACTTAAAGCAATTAACGAAGGAAGATTGTGTGATCACATTACTCCAATGCCCGATATTTTAAAGGATATTCATTCGGGATTTACTATCATAAATGGAGAGGAGCATGACGTGTGGCGTACAAATGCACCACGTGATGCTGATTGGAAAGATCAATTGGATGCAGAGAGTATTCCCATTCCGATTGAAGAACAGAGAGAAATAATTCAGGAGCATGGGCACATTAAACCTATGGATTGGACACGTGATAATTGGGGCATGAAGTGGGATATCTCACAGATTAGTTATCATGGGTTTGGGACTCAGTCCGTTCATGAAGACTTAGGATTACATTGCTTTAAGTTTGATACTCCTTGGTGTTCACCTATTCCTATTTTTAAAAAAATGCATAAACTAGGATATGTGTTATTTGCTGAATACATAGAATATGGTTTTGGATTTTGTGGACAGTTTATAGATGGTGAAGATCAATATGTTAACGAGATTCCAGAGGATTGGTCTGCTCATGAATATCTTAGGGATGAATACGCATGATGAAAAAGAAAAAGAAGGTTGATGACAGAGATAAGTTCTATAATTGGTTAGACACGTGTCCCTATAGTTTTCATTATAGATATGAAATGGATGGCACTATCACACTTAAGTTTAAAGAAGATAAAAACTTATTAGGAGAACGATATGAGAGTGCTTAGTCTATTTGATGGAATGTCATGTGGACGCATTGCTCTTGAGCGGATGGGAATTACCCCATCCGCTTACTATGCAAGCGAGATTGATAAGTATGCAATCCAAGTAGCAAGAGCCAACTATCCTGACACCATACATGTTGGAGACGTGACCGAACTAAAAGAGTCCGATCTCCCGAAGATTGATTTATTATTTGGTGGCTCACCATGTCAGGGATTTTCATTTGCTGGGGGTCAATTAGCATTCGATGATCCCCGTTCCCGATTATTTTTTGAGTACGTGCGCTTATTAAGGGCATTGCAGCCGAAATATTTTTTACTTGAAAACGTGAATATGAAACAAATTTATCAAGATGTGATTAGCGAACATCTTGGAGTAAAACCGATTAGGTTAAATTCCAACCTTGTATCGGCTCAGAACCGAGACAGATTATATTGGACAAATATTCCAGTTCGCTCCATTCCAGAAAACAAACACATTTATTTAAAAGACATATTAGAAGATGGGTTCACCGATAGAGAAAAAGCCCATTGCATTGATGCCAACTATTTTAAAGGTGGCAACCTGAGAACCTATTTTGAGAAAAGCAGAAGGCAATTAGTCTTTGACTTTGATACCCCGAGCGAAAGTGGATTGATACTTGCGGGCGAGGCAGATTTAAATGGGCACGATATTATAAAGCGTGTGTATCATCCCGATGGCAAAGCTCCGACACTTTGTTCAAGTCAGGGGGGCAATCAAGAACCAAAAATATTACAAGTCCCAAGAGGCAAGAACCAAGGTGGCATAAAAGCACAGGACGGCAAAGTTCCGACTATCAGCGGTTCAGCTTGGGAGCATAATAATTTTGTTGTGTATGGTGGTTCGTTTAGAGGTCGCTATCGTCTTAATGGTGTACGACAGGATCACAAAATAAAAGTATCAGGCATGACAGAACAAGAGTTGGAGTTGCGAGAAGATGGCAAATCCAATTCACTCACTACAGTTGAGAAGGATAATGTGGCGGTAAACGTAGACGAACTAAAATGGCGAAAGCTAACACCCATCGAGTGCGAGCGATTGCAAACAGTTCCTGACAATTATACGGCACATGTATCCAACACCCAACGCTATCGAATGTTAGGCAATGGGTGGACTGTGGATATGATATGTCACTTATTAAAGGAGATAGCATGACTTGGAAGCGTTGTGTTATATGCGGAGAGAGGGCTGACGCATTAGAAAATAATACGCCCTATTGTTCAAAACATTGGTTTAAATTCTTCACCACAGGAGGACAAAATGGGGAGAGTAAAAGATTGGTTAATGGATATGGAAGAGGACGCTCGGGTTCTCAGCCGAGAGGACTGGATCGAGAAGCACGGAGAGAATCAGATTGACACTTACGATGAGGTTCAGCAAGAATTGTACTTAATCAGGAGGCAGGATGCTCACTAAATATCTTGCCGTATTGTTAATATGCACTAACGGAGAGTGTTCTTGGGTTCAGAGTAAAACGAATCATGAAGAGTTGTGGCAATGTTTATATGACATTGCCCATCTCGCACCCGAATATTATGAAAACAAGACAGTTCTTCAGGTGGATTGTATTTTAGTAGAAAAGGAGATTATTAAATGATTAAGAAGTTATTAAGAATGCTTTTCCCGATGTGGTTTCCAAAAGAAACAGTCGTGTCAGTGACAGGAGTATCCTCTACTCCTCAACACAAGTCTGTAGTAAAAGCCGTCTCGGCTGCCAAGAAGGACTTGAAAAAAAGAGGCAGACCTAAGAAGGTGAAATCTTGATTGAAGCATTAACCTGTCTGGCTTTAAATATTTATTGGGAAGCCCGAAATCAATCTACAATGGGTCAGGTGGCAGTGGCTCAAGTAACTATGAATCGTGTTATAGATGAAAGATTCCCCGACTCCGTTTGTGAAGTTGTTACACAAGGTGAGCATTATACTTGGAATCCCGACATCCCGATAAAAAACAAATGCCAGTTTTCATGGTATTGTGATGGTAAATCAGATGAACCAAAAGATATGGACGCTTGGGAGAAAGCCCGATTGATAGCCTTGGGAACATATAAGTCTGGAGTATATGACTTGGTCGAGGGTTCAACACACTATCATGCAACATACGTTTTGCCCGATTGGCATACAAGCAAGCAGTATGTAATGAGAATAGATGATCATATATTCTATCGATGGGAGTTAGAATAGCGATAGTTGTTCGGGTTGCTTCATTATCTCATCGATATTCTTGTGCATAATATCGGTAAACTCAATGTCACAAAAATTACCACAATCAGGGGTCACGATTTTTTGTCGTGCCCCTTCTCTTGGGTCTAGCTCATCAAGATACACTCCTCGAAGGCAGGAGTTCCCGACCTGACGTTCTGCTTGAGCCATGCGTTCAAAGTAATCAGGGAAGTCAACCCGAACTTTATTCCAGTACCCTTTACCACCTTTTACGCAGCCGATACAATTATTGTTGCCATAACCAAGTTTATACATTTCGGGTCGCTCTATGCCAGCTTGCTCAAGGTAGTACAGGCATTCTGGTTTAGTTAACTTTTTCTCTATTAAAGGAAAGATAGGCTTGGCTTTTGGATATTGTTCTTTAAAACGTATTGCCCGATTAACTTCTTTCTTTGAAAACTCAAACCCGAACACTTGTGCTTCGTAGTTCATTTCTTTTTCAATCCGCTGCCGAACACGTTTTTTAAGAACGAGTGTACATCTAGCCCCGCCTGGGCCATTGACATATTTATCCTTTACAATGACTTCAAACTGATTGGTGTGCTTATGAGATTGTGTTTGCATAATATCCCGACCATACCAATCTTCACACTCCCGAATAAAACGCTCATTGTCTGGATGGGCAGTATCTATCTTAAAATAAATAGGCAAGACCCGATCCTTGCCATACTTATCAATAGCAAGTTTCGTTGCAACTGCACTTGTAACTCCAGCCGACCACCAAGAAATAATCATTGCCTGCTTCTGGGTGTAAAGGTTGGCTCTTCCCCGCGAGAGGACCTAAGATAACTTCTTGTTTGTCTAGTTGGTTTTGGTGGTGTGAAATTTATTACCTTATCACTAATTCGTTTAAGCTCTTCTCGTAGTTGTTCTGCGGTCATATTCATAGCTTCATCCAAGTGAACCATTTGGTGCCTCCCATCTAAATTTAAGATTCATTGCAAGCCTGCTCTCCCTGACAACAATCAGCAACCACCATTTTACATACCGAACATTGTAAATGCCCGTGTACTTCTACGGGGCGCATTTTAGTCATGCATCGAGGGCACAGATCCATAGATAAAGTTTTGTCTATTTCATCTTCTTCGTTCATTGTTTTTCCTTTATCGGTATCACATTATTTCTCTTCAAACTTCTTATAAATGTTTCTGCAACATCTTCGCTCAACCCCGAAATACTTCTTAATTGATTAGTTGCATCTTTTAAGTTTATCTTACCTTGCTCATAGTTCAACAAAACTTTAATACTTTCTTTCACTGTTTTATCATCCGCAGCCATTCTCTTGCCTCCTCTCCCAAAACTTTAGCTCCTATATCAATTTTGTTTCTTAATGATTTTACTATTTTTTCATCTACTGTATCTTCACAAATAAAATCTATATATGTAACGGTATTCTTCTGACCAAGCCTGTGACACCGGTCCTCAGATTGCATCCGAGTTTCAAGGTTAAAGTCATTTGCGTAATAAATAACGGTGTTTGCTGCGGTGAGCGTAAGACCATATCCAGCCGTAGCGGGGTTTGCCACAAGAAAACGACTATCACCGTTTTGAAATTTTTCTATTGCCAGTTCTCTATCATCATCTGACGTATCCCCATAATAACATACTACAGAATCCTCCCCGAACTTATCAGAAAGCGTACTGAATATTTTCTTTATGTCATACCGAAAGCGCGACCATATGATGATTTTACCAGAGATCTCTTCTATGCAATCAATTAGGGCAGACAAACGATTAGTTGGAAACTCAATGATGTCCCCATCGTCTGTTTTAAGATGCCCACATAATATTTGTTGGTATCTAAGAAGCTGGGTTATGACTTGCATTGCTGTAACAAGACCACCGTCTTCAAGCAATGTCATAGCCTGTCTGGCAATATCGTTATACATAGTCTTTTGTTGAGTTGTAAGCTCGATGTCTCTGATAGTGTAAACTTTATCTGGTAAATCAAGGCAATCCTTTTTTAATACCCGACTACTAAAATCATCTATCTTTCTTGTAAGTTCTTCCAAGTTTCTATACCCCACTATGTGTTGAAAGCTATGCGAACCCATTGAACGTTTTTGTATGATTGCATATCTATTCTGAAATGCATAAAAAGAATCAAAGCCCAAGAGGCTTGGGTTAAGAAAATCACATTGAGAAAATAAATCTAATGGCGATTTAGTAACAGGAGAACCTGTCAGTATCCTGCAATATTTAAAGTCTGGAGATAGTTTAAGTAATGCTTTTGTTCTGGTTGCCTTTGGATTCTTAATCGTTGTTGATTCATCTATGGCTATCATCCCCGAAGAACCAAAACGTTTAGCCAACCATGCCCCGACACTCTTGCCTTTAGCAGATGAAAAAGCCTCTACGTTCATTACAAATATCTTGACCCCAGGCTCTTTTGAAGCAAAGAAACGTTTAAATTTATCTCTATACTTTTTGGTGTTGTTGGCTTGCCAATAAAACAAAGACCTACGTATATCATCGGGAAAGTGTTGTGGTATTTCCCTATTCACCCAATTTCTATACACACCTTTTGGAGCAATAATCAAAGCGAAGTCTAACTGATGCGTGTTCGACAGATATGCAATCGTGTCTATTAAGACTTTTGACTTGCCAGTACCCATCTCCATAAAATAAGCATAGTAAGAACGTGATATATTATTGACCCATGCGTCATATTGGTGGTCATACGGTTCTGTTTTAAATTTATAGTTGACTTTCATGCATAGCTTCCTTTATGTTGTTTATAGTTTGTCGAAATGGTTTCGTCAACATCAAACCTGAAGAGGATGTACTACAATGCAAGAATCAATATTAGACGATGAAATGTTCGCAGATGCAAATACTTTATTAAACATTGAAGCAGAAGGCGGGAAAAAATTATCAGACCTTGTTCGTCAATTAAATAGCATTCAGCAGCAGATAACTGATGCTGAAGAACATTTAAAGGCGTTAAAATCAGAGAAACAGAAGATCTCGATTGAAAACATACCTATGCTTATGGATGAGATGGGTATCGAGCGTGTTGATGTTGATGGGGCAACCGTCAAACTCAAAGCGTTTGTTCAAGCGAGTATCCCTGCGGAACGGAAGCAAGAAGCATATGATTGGCTTCGGTCAAATGGCTGCGATGATATTATCAAGAATGATGTCATTGTATCTTTTAATCGGGGTCAGGACAACCAAGCTGGCGATATGATGTATGAATTGGAGCAAAAGGGTTTTCACCCAGAGCAAAAAACACACATACATGCAATGACTTTGAAAGCGTTTGTAAAAGAGCGTGTTGAAAAAGGTTTGCCAATAGACATTGATTTGTTTGGTGCATACGTAGGAAGAACTGCTGAAGTTAAAAGGAAAGTAAAATGAGTAACGTAGCAAAGAAAGAAAATAATCTGCCCTCCGCAGAATTAATGGAGGAAATGTTTGAATCGGCTGGCGAAGGTGCCGTGTTTGAGGCAAACGAATTGCAAATCCCGAATATCAGGATTGCACAAAGCACAAGCCCACAACTTAAAAAGAGTGATGCTAAGTACATACCCGAACTTAAACAAGGTGATTTTTTTAACACCGTAACAGGACAAGTTTGGGATGGTGAGAAGGGTATCGTGGTTATACCATGCCACAGTCAAACAAGTTACCCTGAGTTTATACCAGAGTCACAAGGTGGGGGTTTCGTAGGTTTAAGAGAGGTTACAGACCCCGACTTGATTAATGCCCGAAGAGAGGGAGCAAAAGAGTTTCTTCCCAATGGTAACGAGATTATCAAGACAGATGAATACTATTGTCTAGTGCTTGGTGATAATGGGATGTACGAACCCGCGATTATTGGGATGAAGACAACGGCTCTTTCAGTTAGTAGAGTCTGGAAGACAAGGATTGCCTTAAAGAAAGTTCCAGACTCCAAAGGTATAATGAGGACTCCAGCCTTGTTTGCCGTTATGTGGAGACTAACTGTTGTCGAGAAATCAAAAACCGTGGATGGAGCAATGAGAACTTGGTTCAGCCCACAAGTTGAAGAAGAAGGTTTGGTTACAGACCAAAACTTGTTCCGAGAAGCAAAGGCGTTTAGGGAATCGGTTGCCAAGGGTGAAGTAAAGGCTGCACCCGAAGGAGATACCGTTACTGTCACAGATGAAGCAGAAGTGGACGTAAGTGACATACCCTTTTAATTTAGAGGGGAGGTAACCCCTCCCCTTTTTCTCGGAGTTTTTGATGGAATTAGTTGACCGTTTTTGGACGGCTTTTGAAGGTTCAACAAAGGCACACGGTCAAACAACAGTAGGGGCAAAAAGAAGAAATGGCAAAACGGAAGCAAAAAGTTTTATTGTCAAAGAGCCTCTTACAAAGGAATTGATAGAAGAACACTTACAAGGAAAGAAAGGTGTAGGCTCGATACCAATCACTGATCAGAACAAATGTAAATTTGGTTTATTAGATATAGATAAGTATCCTGTTGATCATGCTCAAATCCAATCAAAGTGTGATAGTTTAAACATTCCGTTTGTTGTTTGTCGCTCAAAGTCAGGAGGTGCCCACCTGTTCTTGTTTATGAAGGACTGGGTGAGAGCAGTGGACATACGTGACTACCTTACAGAGTTTTCTGCCATATTAGGATATTCGGGTTGTGAAGTGTTTCCAAAGCAAGACCAGATTCTTGCTGAACGAGGAGACGTGGGCAACTTTATTAATCTTCCATACTTTGATGAGAAGAATACCTTACGCTATGCAGTTACGGCAAAGAATGAAGACCTTACTGTTCAGGAGTTTCTTGACTTAGTAGACAAGAAGAAAACAACTTTGGATGCTTTATCGAAGTTAAAGTTTGAATCCAAGGAAGAAGAGTTTGAAGGTTTAATACCGTGCATAAAAAATCTTGTTTTGATGGGCATACCACAAGGCATGAGAAACAATGCAATGTTTCATACAGGTATATATCTAAGAAAGAAGTATCCAGATGGATGGAAAAAGAAGTTAGAAGAATGGAACACAAAGATTTGTAAACCGCCCATGCCCGCTGATGAAGTAGTGCAGTTACAAAAATCTATAGATAAAGATAAGTATGGTTACAAGTGTAAGGATGAGCCGATGGCAAGTCATTGTAACAGGGAGCTATGCATAAGCATGGAGCATGGTGTCGGAGGCAACTCAGCCATACCCTCGATGGGTGGCTTAACAATATTGAAGTCAGAACCAAGGTTGTATTTCTTGGATGTAAATGGACAAAGGTTGGAGTTGTCTACCGAACAATTACAGATGCCTTTACATTTTCAAAGGGCCTGCATGGATCAAATAGATTTTATGCCTCCTGTAACGAAGGCTGCTGACTGGCAAGTCATTGTAAATGGTTTGATGTCTAACGCTACAACGATAGAGGCATCTCCCGAACTTACCATCACAGGGCAGTTTGAAGAGTTATTAGAAACATTTTGTACAAGTAGAATAAAGGCTCGGTCACCAGAGGAACTTAGAATGGGCAAGCCTTGGACAGAGAACGACCTTACTTATTTTACCCTTAAAGGGTTACAAGAATTTCTCAAGAATAGGGGGTTTGTTTCGTTTAACAGACCACAGATACAAGAGAGATTGAAGCGTCTTAATTTTGGTTCAGAGTGTAATGGATATTACAAGCTGAAAGACGATTCAGGTAAATGGCACAACATCAGAGTTTGGTGGGTGCCAGAATTTGACAACACGGAAATACCAATTCCAAACAAGGAGACAGAGGATGACATCCCTTTCTGATAGTTTCTCAGGTAAAAACTACCTGAAGATAGGAGACTTAACCAAGAAATTTGGTGTAGCACGTAGCACAATCTATAGATGGGTGGAGGCGGGGCACTTTCCTAAACCTATTGTGTTAGGTCCAGAGCAAGATAAATATAGTGCTAAACGATGGCTAGAGGAAGATATAACTAATTGGCTAAAAACAAGACCTAGGCAGACCTATGAGTCAGAGTGAAAAATTAATATTCGGTCCACCAGGATGCGGTAAAACATACACTTTGATTAATATTGTTAAACAGGAGTTAGCTAATGGCACACCTCCTGACAGGATTGGATTTGTTTCGTTCTCAAAAAAATCAATATCAGAGGCAATACTTAGGGCTGGGTCAGAGCTAGGATTAGAGGAAAAACATCTTCCTTGGTTTAGAACGTTGCATTCTATAGGACATCGATGGCTTGGCTTTGATAAAGAAAAGATGATGGGCTATTATGATTTTCAAATGTTTGGTTATGAAGTTGGTATGGTTTTTGACTCAAGCACCGCTGCTCAAATGGAAGATGGTCTTGTCCCAATGTCTCATAAAGAAGGCAATAAGTATTTAGAAATTATTGCACGATCTGCGATGAGATGCATTAGTCTTGAAGCTGAATTTAACTTTAAACGAAACTATGACATTCATTGGGAGTTTCTTGTTTCTTTAGACAAAGCCTATAAGTCTTACAAAAAAAGAAACGAGAGGCATGATTATACAGACATGATATCAAAGTTTGTACTTCAAGGTACTGCGCCAACGTTAGATGTGCTTATCGTGGATGAAGCTCAAGACTTAACACCACTTCAGTGGAAGCAAGTAGCCATTCTAAAGCAACATGCAGAAAGAGTGTGGTATGCGGGGGATGATGACCAATGTATTCACAAGTGGAATGGTGTGGATGTTGGTTTGTTTTTAAAGATATGCCCTAACATAGAAATATTAAAGCAAAGTTACAGGGTTCCAAAAAGTGTTTTTAGATTAGCCAAAGCTCTTACAAACAGAATAGATCTTCGACAACAGAAAGACTGGAATCCAATGGATCGTGAAGGCGATGTGATATGGCATTCTAATTGGCACGATATTGATATTGAAGAGGGTTCTTGGACTATAATGGGAAGAACCAATAAAATAGTATCAGGTGTAGCCCGACAATTAAGAGACGATGGATATTTGTTTAGGAGAAATGGGAAACTTAGTTTTGATGAGCCTACTCTTAAAGCTATGAACACATGGAAGGCATTGTCTGAAGGTCGAGAGGTAATTCTGGATGATGTAAAAGAGCTTTATAAATTAGTTCCAAAACGAGGTGACAAGGCAGTAATTAAACGTGGAGCATCAAAATCGTTAGATACAATAGACCCACAGGCAACCCTGACATATGATTTGTTAGTTCGTGATCATGGATTAATTGCGAATAAATCTGCCTCGTCTCAAGATGTTTGCAACCTGTCTTACCTAGACAGGATTTATCTTGCTTCAATATTAAGAAGAGGATCTTTGGTTCCAAGAATTACAGTTTCAACAATTCACAGAATGAAGGGCGGTGAAGATGATAATGTGATGTTATTCACAGAATCGTGTTACCCAGCCGTTTCAAACACTGATCAAGATGAAGAACACCGAGTTTTTTACACAGGAGTAACAAGAACGAAACACAACCTTCACATAGTTGACGGTCCAGCAAAGTATAGGTATCAGATATGAAAAGAGATGAGATATTAGATGAAGCAAAACATTTGGTTAATGGGCCTAGAGCCAAGGATTATGGGGAAGCATACGACAACCATGAACGAGTAGCAAAACTATGGTCAAGTGTGCTAAACATAAACGTAAGCGTGTCACAAGTGTATATGTGCTTGTTATTATTGAAAGTTGCTAGACTTGTTGTAACTCCGCATCACAAAGATTCTTGGATAGATATCGCTGGGTATGCAAGTCTTGGGGGCGAGGTAGATGAAAAAAGAAAGCAGTCAGATTAGTTTCTTGGAAAGATTGGACTTAGATACAATCGAGGAAGATTGGCTTCCTCCAACAGAGTTCCCAGACTTAACGAGGTCAGAACACATAGCGATTGACCTAGAGACTAATGACCCCAACTTAACAGAGTTAGGCCCGGGATGGGCTAGAGATGATGGATTTATTGTTGGTATTGCTATCGCGGCAGGCGATTTTGTTGGCTATTATCCTATTCGTCATGAGGCGGGGGGCAACATACCTCAAAGAAAAGTAATGATGTGGCTTAAAGACCAACTCAACACACCTCATATTCCAAAGATAATGCACAACGCTACGTATGATGCGGGGTGGCTAAGATGGGCAGGCGTGAAGATAGAAGGCAGAATTATAGATACTATGATTGCTGCACCTCTTATAAATGAGAATAGATTTAGCTACAGTCTTAATAGTTTATCCAAAGATTACCTTAATGAGAAAAAGGATGAGAAGACATTACGTGCCGCTGCAACCGACTTTGGGCTTGACCCAAAAGGAGAGATGTGGAAATTGCACCCACGATTCGTAGGTGCATATGCAGAAAAAGATGCAGAGCTTACCTTACGTTTATGGAATCAATTTCGTATAGAACTAGAACAACAAAGTTTAATGACGGTGTTTGATCTTGAAACAGACCTGATACCAGTTCTTCTCGATATGAGAGAAAAGGGGGTAAAGGTAGACGTTGACAAGGCAGAGCAAACTAAAAAAGATTTAAAAGACCTTAAACAAGCCGTGTTAAGAGACATAGAGCATGACACAGGAATAACAGTAGAGCCTTGGGTAGCTACAAGCGTTGCCAAAGTTTTTAAGCATTACAACCTGTATTATGAAACCACCGAAACAAGTAACCAGCCGTCCTTTACCAAATCTTTCTTACAAGCCTGTCCACATGAGGTGTCCAATAAGATATTAAGATTGCGTGAACTTGATAAGGCAAGCAATACGTTTGTGGATAGTATATTAAAGTTTGCTCACAAAGGTCGCATACATTGTGAATTTCATCAGCTTCGCTCTGATGATGGGGGTACAGTGACAGGTAGATTTAGTTCTAGCAATCCTAACTTGCAACAGATACCCGCTAGAGATGCTGAAATCAAAGCGATGATACGTGGTTTGTTTTTACCTGACGAAGGATGCAAGTGGGGAAGTTTTGACTATTCTAGTCAAGAGCCAAGATTATTGGTTCATTACTGCGCGATGCTACCTCCCAAGCTCAGACATTATACGATAGATAACCTAATAGAAGAATACAAAAACGGTGACCCAGACTTTCACCAAATGGTGGCTGATATGGCCGGAATAACTCGTAAGAGTGCTAAGACAGTAAATCTTGGAATTATGTATGGTATGGGCAAAGGTAAGTTAGCCAATACGTTAGATATTACAAATGATGAAGCAACAAAATTACTAAAAAACTATCATATGAAAGTTCCTTTCGTTAAGGGTCTTGCTGACCAAGTAGCATTAAGAGCTTCACAAAATGGTAAAATAAGAACTATGTCTGGTAGGCAGTGTCGGTTTGAGATGTGGGAGCCAGACAGTTTTGGATACAACAAGCCCATGCCAAGAGAACAAGCAGAAAAAGAATATGGTATGGGTATACGCAGAGCGTTTACTTACAAGGCATTGAACAGGTTAATACAAGGCTCCGCAGCAGACCAGACCAAACAGGCAATGGTAGATTGCCATAAAGAAGGGTTAGTGCCCTTACTTACGGTGCATGATGAATTATGCTTTAATGTAGAGTCCGAGAAGCAAGCGGCAAGAATAAAAGAGATTATGGAGACATGCTCTGATTTAAAAGTTCCGAGCAAGGTTGATCAAGAGTTGGGTGATAATTGGGGAGAAGTAGGATAGTTTCTAAATATAAGTAAAGCAGAAGGAAAAGGCGCACTGTTCTTGCTGTTTCCAAACTTCAACCTACCTCGGATAAATCTAATGTCATCTGCTTTCATTGCGTAATCGTGCCACCAAGCCGTGTCTGTCCTAGCTGGAACTAAACAAACAACAATAGCTTTTGATTCAGATGCTTTCTTTACCCACTTACCTATCTCCCTGCCATATGGAGGATTGCACCAGCAAGCTCCTGTCCAGTCTTGGGCAAGGCCATCCTGCTCTGGGGTAAAATACTTGGGGCACTTTGCGTTCTCTGGCAAAGCACATACATCTAGTTCAAAATCAAACTCTAGGTTTATTTTGTTATAGAAATCTTGAGGTGTAGACCATACATCCGTCTCGGACGTGAACATAGACTTATTTATCTTGTTCATTATCGCAAGCTCGCATCCTGTCTACCAAACGCCTAGCTCGGTTGGGGACTTGAGTGTACCATTTTGAGTCAACCATTTCATCGGCTGCCCCGGGCCAGTCTCTTGCATCTACGTTTGCTTTCATACCTTTGAATTTGGATAAACGCGGGTAGCCAAGATTAAACATCATATTTGCTATAATCAGTTGAACTTCTTCGGGCAAGTCATTGAAATCTTTGTAAAGCCTCTGGCAATCCTCGAGTGTAACAGCGATGTCTAGGTTGAACGCAGATTGAACGCGGCTTTGTTCAACTACAGAACCAACATCTTTACCATACTCAGGGTCATCCTTGGTAATCAGGTGACCAATTCCCATCGTAGGCAGGCCTAGGTGGTCTAAATAAATTTCATACTTGCAGCCTTCATCTTCGGCTAATTCTTCTCTCAATTTGTCTATGTTCATCTGGATCTCCCTAGTGATTGAGCCAGTTGCTGGGTAGCAGGATTGTTACCCAATAAAATTGGTGACACAGGTGCTGTTGCTTTTAATGGGGTAAATACATTTGGAACGGCTGTTTGAGGTGTTGCCTGAACTTGTTGTTGCTGTGTCTGCTGTTGTGAACTTTGAACTGTTGGTACAGGTCGCGTAGGAATAGCCTGCGACCCAAAACCAAGTCCTGTTGGTAAAGTACCTGTTTGTTGCGCGGCACTTTGCCCAGAGACTTCATATACTTGCTCAAAAAATCTACCAAGTTTATCATATTCTTTACCCGTGCCAGGTCTAACACCCGTGGGTCTTGTTACTTGTCTTAAATAAAATTTACTCCTAAGAAAAGTTGCACCTATTTTAATTGCTCCAGCCGTTGATAATGTAGCAAGAGGATTTGCAACAAAAGCAACAAGACCAAGAGATGTGGCTATTGAAGCGGGAGCCAAAGCACCTAACCCTGCAATCGAGCGATTAGATGCAATCGCAGATTTCCTGACAGCGTCTCTTAGAATAGGCCCTGCCTCTCCAAACATCGCGTCAATGGTCTCGTCACCATACCCTCTCAAAGCAGCATCTAACTGAGTAGAGTATTTTCCATTCAATATATTTTCTATGAACTCTTTGCCTGTAGGATTGCTATCATCTGGCAACTGCCTCAGTATTCTCTCCATGGCACTCTGACGAATAGCATCCATTGTATCTTCGCCAAGCTCTCTTTCAGCTTGCTTAATCGCTTCCACCCCGCCCTTGCCTTTTCTAAAAACAATATCAACGATTGCATCTGGGTTTCTTTCTGCAAGCTGTCTGCTTAGACCTTTAGCAAGAGCATTGTTCGCTAATTCATCTCTTTGTTTTAATATTTGCTTTATTGCAGATACTTGGTCAGCTATTGGTCTGCCTGCCAAACTGTTAATAACATCAGGGGATATATTAGGATTTACTGTTCCTAAATCTTGAAGAGCAGATATTAAAGGCTTGTACTGATCGCCAAACAGTTCTTCTCCAGTGCTTCCTAAAGCATTAATATCAGAGACAATTTTTGTTGGATTTATGTTGCCATAAATGTCTGTGTTTGTTCTTGCTAAATTTGATAAATAACCTCTGGCAATAGAAGTTCTAACAGCGTCTCTGTTTTTCATTCCTGTGCCTCTAGCTTCAGCGATTCGATTAGCAAATGCCTTTTTGCTTTCAAACTTCGCTAGTAAACGTCTTTTTAATAAGTCTGTATCAGGAAGACTTATAATTTGTTGTGGGTCTATATCACCGTCCCTCAAAAATTCTTCAAACGTTGCTGGTGTTTTTACAGGATTTACATTGCCTTCAGGTATTGCTGTGTCAAGAAATCTTTTTAAAGTATCCCCTCGATTACGTTCAAGAAGTCCTCCTTCAGCATCAAACAATACTTCAGGGTCAAGTTGTCCCTTTTTAAAATCGCTCATTAACTTTTCGGCTCGTAAATCTTTAAACCGACCAATTCCTTTTTTGTAAAAAGTATTTGCTTTGTCTAATAAATCTAAACCCTCTTTAGAAGCCTTTACTGATATTCCCGAACCAACAAAAAATGGCTTACCTGTTTCTGGATCTATTCTACCTCGTTCAGCATTCCTAATAGTTACCGCAGCATCTGTGAGAGAACGCTCTACATCTCCTAACAACTCTCCTACAATTCTACCGTTTTGTGTTCCAACAAGACCTGGGTCAAAACCAGCATCTCGAAGCACTGTTCTAATTCCGTTAATTTGTTTTACACTAGCTTTAGCATCGGCTTCTTGTCCTAATTTAAGTATAAACTTACCGACAGCAGATTGTTTTAAACCAAACGCAGGATTTTCTGCATCCAATCTATTAAGCGTTCTTATTATCCTGCTCACAGGGACTACTTTAGCATCTCCTAAAAGATCATTTGCTCTTTTGTAAAGTAGATTAGAGTCTTCATCAAAAATTCTTTTTGCAATGTCTACGCTTTCCGCTATTTGTCTAGCATCCATTTGTGTGGTTTCGTCACCAAACATCTTTATTAATTTATCTATTTCGGTTTCAACCATTTGTGTAAGATTTTTATTTGCATCGTTTACAAGCTCTTCTGGAGTGCCATAGATTTTTTTGATATCCCTATCCAATAGTTGAAAAAGTTTTTCTGGTTCGGTAGATTTCCCTGTAAACCCTGCTTCCTTTAGTTTCCCTGAAAGATTTTTAGACACAAATCTTGCGTTTGCTTCTGCCGCTTTTCTGTTTGGATAGACTCCTTCATAAATAGCTTGCAAACGTCCAAGGATCGGTGATTCATTAGCCGCTCTTAATGTAGGAGAAGCACCTTCCGAAATAGCCTCTCTAGCTATTCTACGAGTTTCATTTACAGAATCACCACCAACACCTTTAAATATTCTTCCAAGAACAGCAGTAACGCCTCTTCCAATTCCTTCACCACCAGCAGTAGCTAAAAACTCACCTAATGCGGCTCTTCCAAGTTCGGCATCCGTTTCTCTGCTTAGACCCTCTTCAGACTCTTCATATTCATCAACATATCTTCCAAGTGCGCCTGCCAATCCTGTTCCTAAAGCTGCACGTACTAGACCAACTGGCGAAAGCATCATAGAGGCGGTTATTCCAAAACCTAAAGGACCTCTAGTTTCACCATAGAAATCAGCAAAATCGTATTTAGTAAAACCTTTTTTCTCATCAACAGCTAACAGTCCAGTGCCTTGAATATTGTACTTGGATTTGACATCATCTGGAATTAAATCTCTGTCGATGAGAAACTCACCGTCAGTATCTATCTGCACAGCATCTTCTGGTACGCCTAACTCTTGCAGTCTAAGACGTTTCTCTTCTTCATTATCTCCTTTAGAAAACTCTTTTCGGAAAAATATATCTTGCACACCCGTGTCATAATCAATGTCACGGGCTGGAAGCGTTGGTTCAGAAACTGTTTCTGTTTCTTCGTTTAACTTAACGTTTCTTGTTGTTGCTTGCCCAGAAAAACGTTGAAGTAATGCCTGTTCTTCTTCTTTTGTAGGAGCATTACCAGCTATTTTAACACGCAGTACATTCCCATCTGGTGTTTTTATTCTTATGATTCCCATTAGTTACTTCCAATTTTAATCTCATAATCAAAGTCTGGATTTTCAGGAGCAGCAACAACAGAGTATGACGCTCCAGCCCTTGCCCGCGACTGTTCAGGTGTTTCAAGCGTTAGTTCAAGTAAATCTGCTCCTTGCATATATTTACCATGTAGTCCTTCAGCGTTCTTTCTAAGTATACGTTGTATTTCTTGTATTTTTCTTTTAGCGTCTGCCTCTGATTGAAAAAATGAACCAATACCATCATTTAGTAAGATGTTTTCCCCATCAACTCTATAGCCAAGAGCTTGAGCAACGAGTCTACGATCATTGTCTGATATCGTCTTACCAGCTTCTCCAAGAAGAACTGGAGCTAATTGAAGAGCTAAAGAACGATTAAGAGCAGCAAGTCTACTTCCAGCACTTAATTCATTATAATCAAGACCAATGCTTTCACCTACTTCTCTTGCTCCCGGAAAATTTGTCACGGCTTTTAGTATATCTGTAAATCTGCCTACTGTTCCTGTCGCACCAATTCCACCTTGGTTAACCAAATCTAAAGCAGCTTGCATTCCGTTATCCATAAATGAAATTTCATCTAAAGCAGAGGCATATCCTCTTGTAAAAGATTTCCAATCTCCCGGGCTGCTAGGCAATGCTTTTAGATTTAGCTGTTGCCCTTTTAAAGTTGGTCTTCTAATAGATATTTTCCCAATACCCTCAATCTCTACGTCCACGGGATTCTCATATAACTCATCTATTGATTCATTACCTGCCTCAATTTTAGCAAGGGCTTCCGCAGAATTATTTTCTAATATTTCTTGATAGAGAGTTGGTGTTGTTAGTTTTCCTGTAATCCCTGCTTCTTCAGCAGCCATAAATCCTCTGTCATTTAATCGGAATAGCTGCCCTCTATTAATTTTTTGACCCGTAACGGGATGAGTAAACTCTTCTTTAGCTATATATGTATTTTCTTCTAAGTCTTGCTTTCTTTCTGATTCTAATCTTTGAATAGTATATTTAGATGCAAGAAGTTCTGTTTCGCGTTCAAAGGATTTTCGTTTTTCTGCTGATTTAATAAATCTTGGTAAAACCTTATTCATTCCATTTACAATGTTTGTTAATGGATTGTCACTCTCCCCTGCGGCTATTGCAAATCCCATCAAAGCAAGATTTAACCCTGATAAGGATGGATCTTCTTCATACTTTGGTAATAATTTTAAAAATTCCGCTTTAATATCTTCAGGAGAACCAGTTCCTGATTCTACTGCTGTTTTTACCTCTTCTGCAACACTGCTTTGATTAGGGATGCCATCAGAAGCATTTGCTTGTCTTGCTTGCTCACCCAAGGCTGTTCTTACTGCTGGTGTCTGTGTTTCATATGGGTCATCAACTTTAGTTCCTGAATCTGGGTCTGTGTCCAGCCTTTCTTTTTGAGCTTTTTGACTTGCGATTGAACCTTGTTTTTCTTCTTCTTCTATTTCTTCTTTTAATAGACCAGGTGCTTGTTCAGCAGCTCCTGAATCATCCACTGTTGATTCTAGTGGATCTTTAGCCGCAGAAACTTTCACAGGTTCGGAAGGAGGATCAACAGCCGTAACCTCTCCTGTTTCCTCATCGATTTCTACCATACCTGACTCTTCCATAGCCTTTCGAGCTAGGCGTTCTTGTTCTAGACGTTTTCGTCCAGCTTCATCAAATATATTTCTTGGCATCGGAGTATCAAACTCCGTTGTAACATCTTTTGCAAAGACCCCTTGCCCTTGTGGTCTTGTTGGAGAAGGAGCAGATTGCTGACGTTTCGGTTCTAAAGGCAATTTAATTATACCTAAAGCCTCTAATGTATCATCTCCGGGCATTACAGTGCCTAGCCTACCACCAAGAGTAGATGTATCACCATCATCTGATGCAACAAGAGAGGATATTCCTCCAGCTAAACCTCCACCAACCTGACCAGCCACATCAGCACCAGTTCCAACAATAGAACTTAGTGTTGAATCTCCTAGATAATCAGTTATTGGAGTAACTGCTTTACGAGCAGATTCTCCTCCTTCAAGGGCCCCTAACTGTCCAGTTTGAAGTGTATCACCAATTACCCCAAACACAGATTTAAGCGGGCGGGTGGGAATAATATCTGTTGGAGTAGTGCCTTTTATACTACCTATTCCACCTTTTATGGCTTGAGTAGCAATATCTAATAGTCCCTGTTGACCCGGACTTGCGGCTTTTGAAGGCACAAAATATTTATTGCCATCTAAACCTGTAATAATAGTCCCACTAGGTCTTCTCAAACTTGAACCAAGAGATGCAGCCTGTTGGTTTGCAGCCTGTTGAGTAAGTATCTGATTTTGTATGTTAGACGCTACAGGATTACTAAGAGGACCTTGACCTCTACCAGCTTGAGAACCTATCCCTATACCAGACGCTACAGGACTAGTTAAAAATCCAAACACCCCACCGCCATTACTAAAACTCTGTATACCAGCACTAGCGTTAAGAGCGTTGCGAGCATTGCGATTAAACATTTTTCTATTATATATGGTCATCTGCCAAAAAAGCTCCCAAAGATTCCAGTATCTCCAAACGCTCCTGCATCTTGCAGCCCCGCTATTCCTGTACCAAGACCTAATGCCTGTGAGAATAAGCTAGGTCGAGGTGCCGTTGTTGATGTCAAAGTGCTGGTTGTACTAGGCACACCTTGGAATATGTCAGACATAAATCCAACACGTTGGAATGGTTCAAACTGACGCTCAAGAGATGTGGCTCTTTGTGCATCAAGCTCTGCCTGTTGCTGTTGCTGTTCCATACCACCCAATTGTGACAGTAAATTTACATCCCTTTGTGATGCGGCTTGCGCAGACTCACCTAATGCTGCCTGTTGTAAACCTAGTTTACCAAACAGTTCACCAGCCTGTTGCGCTCTATCTTGTGCAGACTCAAACGCTTGCGCTCTTAGATTTGCTGATTGCCTTGCAAAAGTATCTGCGGCATTCCTTTGTAGTTCTTGTTCTGCTACCGCCTGTCGTGACCCACCAAACGCCCCACCAGCAACACCAGCCTGTCCTATTCTCATGCGCTCCATGTCAGCTTGTCTCTGCACATCAGTTAAGTTTTGGTCAACTACATTTTGTATAAATGGATTCATGTATTGCTCAAAAGCTCCGGGCTGTAATGAGGAAACACCTTGAGCCAGTGTATTCGCACCCGCTTGCATCATAGGTTGAAATGCACCTATGCCCTGTACACCAAGCTGAATTGCAGCTTGCTGTGCTGGTGTCATTCCTGCTACTTGATAGTCGGGGATTGTAACAGCTTGATTGCCTAATGCAGATGCACTAGCTAGTAAATCTTTAAGATACTGTTCTTGGTAACCCGGAAGAGATGTTGAGGTGCGTGTTGTGGTTGTAGACATTTATACTCTCCTCTCAAGGTTATCCATCAAGCTATGAAGACGTTTTGCACCAAGATCCCTGTCTCCATCTCCTGCGCCTTTTACGGCTTTTTCTCTAATTACAAACTCACCATCCGAGAGCCTTGCTTCTTGTACCCGTTGTCCATCTTGAAAGATAGCCGCTTTAATATCATCAGATGTCCCTGTTCCCGGGCCCTCGATGTAACCTCCCTCATTTAAAGAGGCTATACCTTCTGATTGACGTGCTTTCACAGCATCCTCTAATTCTTCTACTGTATCATACGTCTTCCCTGTCACGGGGTCTACAAAAAGATTTGATACGGGTCTACCTTCATAGTCGGGCAAAGATTCAAGACCCATGAGTTCAGGCTCTTCTTCATCTTTAGTTCGGTCTGCTAATAGTCCAAGAAGTGCAGAACCAATTGCTACATCTCCTGTCGATAACCCCGTGCCAAACAAGCCACTTTTTTTAGCAGCTTCGCCTACTGCCTGTTCAGCAGCTTTTTCACCCGCCTTTTGTTTAGCCAACTCTACTCCAGCTTGTGTGCCAGACCCTGCCAAACCTAGTGCCCCTAACCCCGCGCTACCAACAGCAGAGAGTCCTGCGCTTTTTATGGCATCTTCTGGTTTACCACCAGCTAACAACGTGCCAATGCCACTACCAACAGCACTACCACGCGGACCGCCTAACATAAATCCAGTGACTGCGCCCGCTGCAGGGAGAATTGATTTTAAACTAAGACCCAAAATTTTCTCCTTATGAAACTATCTTAACAGTTCCGTTGTCATTGAACAATGCCCCTGTTTCTAAACCATCAGAGCTTGTAGGTAAATCGGTAAGCGTAATTTTAGTGCCTCTAAGTTCGCCCGGGTTTCTCATTTGTACCACAAGTTGGGACAAACTGCGAACAACATCGTCAAAATAAGCACGATCATAGTCCTCTGGGGGCAATGCAAACTGTATTGGAGCTAATTCTCTACTCATCTTCTACCATCGCTTCTTATGTCTATTCTAGGTGAACCAAGTCTCCAGTTAACACCTGTATTACTTGATTGCACTTTCAAGCCCAAAGAACGTGCCCTAACCCTAGTATGCGTTTGATCGCTTGTATTTGTAACAGTAAAGGTATCGGCTGTTGTAAATGTCTCGTTGGGAGAGTTTCTACGTTTTAGTGTAAACGTGGCTTCTTTAGTTGCCCCCGTATCAGAGTTAGAAAAGTCTACATCTGCTATCATTCTGCGTACAAAAGAAAACTGCTCTCCATCGCCTATGTCAAAAGGTGCAGAGTCAATAAACGCCACTAGCGCAGCACCATCGGCATCGTTACCAAACTCATGTGTGTATAACTGTCTTGCAGCAACGGAGTCTGTATCATGTGTGGCACCAAATGGATACTCATAAATGCCTCTGTCAAGCCATGCTGAACGTGCTAAGTTTCCGATATACCAGACCTTTTCTTCGTAGTTGTAAACAACATATCGGTCATTTTCACCTGTGCCACCTGACTGCGATGGATAATACCATACTACCTCACCATAGGCAGAGTTTCTACCAGCAATAACTTTTTGAGAATTAGCTGCGTCAAAGTCATTAAACACATGGTCTTTTACAGTGCAAGGTATCGGTTGCACACGACCATCATACAAGTAAAATCTATCTACACCCATCCAGAATACGGCATCGTTGATAGCTACCGCAGCATTTATACCTCTTATAGTTGTACCTTCTGCTATCTGTGATATGCCAAATGTAAAAGGCGGCCCTAAGAATTGCATCGAGTGTACACTTGTATCTGTCAACACAATTATCTCACGCCTTGTCTCAACGGCTTGGACAATCTCAGAGCCACTACCAACCCTTAAATCACCAGCCGTATTTGTGGCGGTAGGAGTCCAATCAAACGGATTCTCTTGGTCACTAAAACGTATGAGCAGTGGGTCAAGATCCGTGCTGTTTAAAGGCGTGGTTCCAAATACAATAACGTGTCTGTCTCTATCAGAAACGAGAACCTCTCTGCTTTTCGTTGGCGCAGCAGAAGTATAGCTGTCAAGAGAACGTGGTCTTGTGTTAAACCCTGTGGTTTTATCCCAATAATACAATCGCCCGTTTCTTGGTAATAAGATTAAATCTTCTCCAAAGTTATCCTGTTGCCATAGACGTAGCTGAGTAGAGAGCGTAACAGCCTCACTTGCTGCATCGCCCCAACCATCTGCACCCCAAGGTCCTGCACCCCAACCCGTGCCTAGAAGCTGTGTAACACTGCCTTTGTTTAACATAAAGTCAGCATCAGCAGCACCTGAAGAGAAAATATCGGCTCCACTAGCAGAGGCAATGTTTACTGTAAAGGTATTAACACCTGTAACGGTTACTTCAAGGTTGTTTTGTAGTTGTGTTACAAGAGAAGAATATCCTGTGCCACTGCCAAAGGTAACGTTTGAAAAATCAACAAAATCGCCAGACACACATCCATGCGCTGTGTTTTGAACTTCGACCAACGTACTTGAGACAGAGGTAGTAAACTTAATATCCCCAGCCGTATTTGTTTGAAACAAAGGTATACCATTGGTTCTAGCTGTAGCGGTAACACCTGTAACTGCAATATTAACGTCTGCCATTAATCACCTACGGGTACTTCAACTGTGTCTGTAACAAAGGTAACAGTTCCAACGGAAGCTGTCATGCCTAATGGCCTTTCACTCTCTGAACCTACATAATCAGGTGTTCCTAATTCAGAGGTAGCCGTAACACCATCTACAAGCATTGTCAGGTCTGTTCCTGACGCTGCACCAGCACTAGCAACATCTGTAATAATTAAGGTTGTTACAGTTCCAACGCTTGTTGTTGCCGACAAACTAGTGCCTGTCATAACAAAAGGCTGTCTTACTGTTCTTCTTACAGGCGTAATATCGTTGTATGCACCACCCGACTCTATGTAATATTTAACATTTGTGCCAAGTCCTAAGTATCTGTCTCCAGCTAAAGTAATCCATGCATGTAATGTTCTGGGTGTACCAAGATAAGTGTTGCTTGTGTATTTAGTCCAACCCCCTATTTTCTCTGGATAACCAAAGCGAAACCGTATCTTGTCTCCGTCAATCCAACCACCTTCGTTAGAGTATTCGGATATCTCTTTGTTTATTCCTGGTCTAAACTGTAACTTGGTTAAAGGCATTAAGAGAAGTCCTCCGTACCATAGAAATTAGTAAAACTGATCGCACCAGATTCAGGTATATTACCATTTAACGCCTGTGCATTAGCTACTTGATATTGAATGGTAAAGTTGCCACTAGGTTCAGCTAATGCTTCGTTGTTTGTACCACCATCGGGTATAGTTGTGCTAGTTATCCCAGAGCCTGATATTGTTACAGGAAAACCCGTGTTATTTGTAAAATTAAACAACGATGTCGTAGAATTAGTTAGCGTTTGTGAACTAAAGGTGCTATTGCCTGCATTTCTAGATGGTGCTGAACTAGCACCTGGAGAAAAGTCAAGCACTGTATCGGCTGATGGTGTGCCTACCACAGTTATAGAAATAGCTACTTGAGCATTAATAGAGTGTCTTCCACCACCTCTGGCTAAATCAGAAACAGCTAATAAGGGCTGTCCCGTAAATGAACTTCCTTGACTAACGCCATTATAAAATGTGCCTGCATCTCTGTTTGAAGCACTAGAAGAACCAGTTGCGCTCACACTTACTCCAACTGTTACACCGCTATCGGCTCTATCAGAACCCATTCTATATCCACCAAACGCATGGTTCTGTAAAAAAGGTCCCTCACCTGGGCTACCCATAGTCCAAACCACTTTAGCAGTAAAATTATAATAAACACCAGCAGTCAATGTAACTGTTTGAGCAGTGTTTGTATTACTAAGTCCTGAAGCATTACTTGCAATTTTTGTACACGTTAAACCTGTAATTCCAGCAAAGTCACTTACTGGTGAGTCGCTCGTAGGAGGAGCAGGGGTAGCTGTTTGATCATTACTTACAGGAGTATAAGAACAGGTATATTGATTGTTTGAATCAGGAAAAGCTCCTGTTAACGTGCCTCCAACTTGAATAGTATTTGTAGCATTTCCCGTTATATTAACGGCATATGCAGAATTGTTTGTAAATAATGTACCATCATCTCGTACCACTGTTACTGCTTGACCGTCTGACCCAGGATTTACTCTGATACGGGCATTTAAATGCTGGTTCTGGCTTGAATTATTAAACTGACTACTTATTGAAGTAATATCTAAAACCCCTGCTCCTGTAATGTTAGTTGTAAAAGAATGTGTTTCACTAGTAAAACTTCCACCTGGATAGGTTCTGGATCTAGCAAAAAAATCAGCATTATTAATTTGTAACCCAGTACCTGAACCATTATACGAGGTTATGGGGCTTGTGCTTATTGTTCCACTTGTGAAGTCTGCATATACACCTAAGTTTGAAGTATAGGTAGGATTTTTAACATAAACATCAAGAATATCTCCAGCTTCATAACTATAGGTGCTATTTAAAGCTGTTGTTCTATCTGCTGCATTATTACTATGACTGTAAATTAAAGCTCTACCACTATTATCGGTAGGTAATGTTGTTAAATCAGCCGATAGAGTTAAGCCTGTAACACCAGCAAAATTAGACACGGGAGTATTGTCAGAGGGTGCATTAGTAGCACTGGTAGTTACAACTGTGGTACTAGATACGTTTGATCCACCTCGATAAAATGCTTTTAAACTTCTAGCACCAGAGGAAACACCAAACTCATTTGCTATTTCAATAAGACTTATTGCCCCTGTTTGCTGGAGTGCTGACATTACAATGTTCCTGCTGCAGTTACATCACCTACAACGGTAAGATTTCCACTTGTGTCTAACTTCATCTTATTAACATTGTTATATGCAAAGAATAAATTACCGCCACTTAGTTTTATTTCCCAATTGTTAGAGTTTGTATCTGTAGCAGTGGTGCTAAAAAGAATATTTGGAACGCCAACAAAACCTGTACCGTTTGGAGCAAGCGTAATATTTCCGTTAGCCCCATCTGTTATTTGCATGGTTCCTGTCGTAGAATTTCCTGTTTTTAGTATAAGGTCATTGTCTCCATTACTAGCAATGTTTGCAGCAGCACCGCTATCGCCTACTCTAACAGTATCTGCATCAAGCTGCACATCTCCTGTGCCGTTTGGTGATATAACTACGTTTCCGTTGCTTGCGCTTGTTATGTTTTGACCATTAACGTCTAGGGCCGTTGTGAGTTTACTAAGCTCTACTTTTCTAACAATCGCATCTTCTGTGTTACCGTCAGCATATATCCAAGCTATTTCTCCAGGAACAACGGTAGCTTCACGGCCAGTGCCTCCATTACCTTGAGAAAATTTTAAATTTTGACCACCAGAAGTATTGTTGAAGATTACATATACTTTAGCAACCGTATTTGGAGAAATCGTAACTGCGTGTTCAGCATTTAAGGATCCTGTATATTGAAACACCCTAAACATTCCATCAGTTAAAGCACCAGTATTAGTATCTGTGTTAATTGAACTAGAAGGTTGATTTGTTGTTAAATCTATGTTTTTAACGCCACTCAATGCTCTATCAATGATATCAAAGTTTTCGTTAGTTGTGGTACCCCATGTGCCTGATTGTTCTCCTACGCCAGGCTGTTCAATACCCGTATTAGTTGTAAATGTACTTGCCATTAAGCGGCCTCCTCATCCCAAACAGGGTTTTGATCTGGTGTGACTGTTGAATAGTTTGGCGTTTGACTTGCTGTTACCTCAGAATATGTATCAGGTGTATCTATTCTAATGTCACCATACACCAACACATTACCAATATTTGTGGACAATGACAATCCTGTTACAGAAAAGACGGCATCTAATCTAAATGTTAAAGCAGACTCTCCTAGAACCTCGGCAAGAGCTTCAACTCCTGTAACATCAACGGGTGTGATTAATTCTATTGTTTCATTACCAAGACTTGTGGTTCCCACAAGTCCTGTAGGCTCAAATGTAGCATCGCCTGTTACGGTTTCATCACCTAATGATGTGGTTCCTTCTACACCAGAAACAGCAAATAGAATGGATAATAATATGCTTTCATCACCTAAACCTGTGGCTGCGCTTACTCCTGTTACTGCGATATCAACAGAAATACTTACAGTTTCATTTCCAAGCGATGTTGTACCTTCCACACCAGAAGGAAAGACAGTGCAGGAAAGAGAAAGGTCTACATCTCCTGTATCTGTTGCTGCGCTTACTCCTGTTGGCTCTGCAACCACTGAGATAGCAACAACCTCATTACCCACAGAAGAGGTAGCAGATACACCTGTCGGACTTACAAGAGCAGAGCCAACAACCGTTTCGTTGCCTACACTACCTGTTGCAGATACACCTGTAGCCATTACAGGAATAATGGCTTCTTCTTCTCCAAGTGCGGTGGTAGCAGATACCCCCGTTACAGAAACATTAGCATCGCCTACTACGGACTCATCACCCAGACCACTTGTTACAGCTTGCCCAGATACACCAGCTACACCAGCCCCTATAATTGTTGGTGAACCTGTTCCTCCTGTTGCTTCAACACCTGTGGAAGCAGTCGTAGAGGACCCCGTTACAGTTTCATTGCCTAAAGATGATGTGGAGGATACACCTGTTACATCAAAAGCTACAGATGTAATGACGGTTTCATTGCCTAAACTTGCTGTAGCAGATACGCCAGAGGGTGCTGCAACAGCATTTAAATCGGTGGCTACGGACTCATTACCTAAACTTGCTGTAGCAGATACACCTGTTACAGGAACTTCAACTAAAGCACCGATTGTGCCAAGAGAGGCAAAGGAGTCTTCAGCAAATGCTACTGCGCCAAAAAACATCTAGCCTCCTATGCTAAGTCTCCGTGCAATACAATCTGACAATACTTCGCATCTCCAACAGATGTATTAGAAAAGTTGGTATTAGAAAACATCTTTGCAAAATTTGTTTGTTGGGTTTGGTGTATTTGCGAAACATCACAATAAGAGCTACCAGGAGTTACTGTGTCTGCCTGTTGAACATTAGATGCTCCAGCCCATGAAGTATTTTCTTTAAAGTTAGTAGTAAAATTAATTTGTGTTTGACCAGGACCTAAATCTCCTAAAGAAGTTTCATTAAAACTATCTCTTATTGTATGATTTGAACTTTGTTCAAAGTTAGCCCAAACTTTAGCACTACCCCTCGATACAAAAGAAGTTCCTACCTTATTAGTAGCACTACCATCAGCAGTTGTAATTGAATCTACTCTAAGTTCGCTTGCCATTACGCTAAGTCTCCATGAATTTGTGAATACATATGTGATGGATTGATGTAAGCACCGCTTGATTCGTTAAATCCTATAACTTCAAAATTTTCAGTAGTTGGGTCTGTTTGGTCAGCCCCTCCACAATTATACACTGCTCTTGCGGTGGTAGCGTTTCTCCCATTTACAGATATTGTATAATTCACATTAGCCATGTTGGTAGTAAATCCTATGCGATAATCACCTGTACCATTATCAATTATCACAGCACAATTAAGTGAACCTCTGTCATAATCTCCAACTGAACCTGTAGATGTTCCGTCAAAATTAATCCAAGCCTTTGCCAAACCTTGCTGTAAGTTTGTAGTACCGCCAGTTTGATTAGATTGACCAGCGTTAGCAGTTGGCGCACCAGCTTCACCAAAGATTGTAGTGCTACCACTTGCTATAAGATTTGCTAAATCTGATGCTCTGCTCATGCTAAATCTCCAAATACCAAAGTAAAACCATAAGAATTTTGGTCACTACTTGAATCTGCATCATGTTGTTGTGTAGCTAACAAAGCAGTGGTTGTAACACCTATATCTACATTTTGAGTGTTGTTTGCGGCTATTGCTCCATCTGGATATACATTTTCTAACCCTGCCATATTGGTTGTGTAGTTTCCTCTAGCTAATGAAAGTCCTCCATCTACGCCACTTGCTATATTTAACGTACTACTAGGTAATTGATTAACAGTTACTCCAGCATAGGTAGTAGAATTTAAATTCATACCAAACACTGCACTTGGTAAAGCACTTTGCAAGTTTGTAGTTGTGCTACCAGTTGTCACATCTATTGACCCAGCCGTAGTAACCCCTGTAATTTTATCTACTTTGAGTTCACTAGCCATTATGCCAAATCTCCATGAACTGTAACTTTTTGAATAGCACCATTCCAACCAGCAAATGAAGTTGTGTGTGTATCTGAGCGTGTACTAGCTGTCGTTTGTGCATTAACCATTATTAAACTATAATTATTATCAGTAGCGGTAGTGCTATACCCTGTGTTAGCCATATTGTTAGTAAAATTTGTTATGAGTTCTCCTGCACCATTATCTGTAAAAGACCCTGCGTTGAAACTATCTACTACTGAGTCATCTGAAAAATCAAAAGACCCTACCCAAGCTTTTGCCGCGTGTTGCTTAGTGAGCGTAACAGGACTAGTGCCATTTTTTGCCGCTATCGTATCTACATTTAATACACTGGTCATACAATACTCCAGTAGCCATTAACAGTGACTGTAGCATTTTGTGTGATAGGCCCAGCCGACATACCATTCTCATCACTATCTATCGTAAGGTCATTGCTTATTGTCTGACCATTTAAACGTATAATACTATTATTACCTTTAAACGGATATCGAGTGTCAGACTCTGTTTTGGTATATGTTTCTGGCACACTAAACACATCATAGACAATCATCTCAATAACATCGTTAGCTTGTGCGCCCGTTGTTAGCGTTACAGTTGTGCCATTTGTTGCCGCATAGTCAGTAGTTGGTTTAAGCAAGACACCGTTTTGATATACGTCCATGAACATACCATCTGTGTATGTAAGGGTGTTAGAGGCACTATCACTTCCAGAAAAAGCTGTCTGCCCATCTGATGCTGTATACAAAAATCGTGTTCTTACACCGTTAGTTGGACTTTTTCCTATATACGGCATTAGTTTAAACTCCTTATGGCTTAGTAGGCCAAACAACATCATCTAATGATGTATATTTATTTGTTATGTCTCTAAGTTCTTGACGATATGTTTTCATATTAGATGACATGGTTTGATCCGACAAACCATAATAATCTGTGTCAATTAAACGATTGTTACGTTCTATTCTTAACATATCTAATTTTACTTCTTTTAATAAATCTTTTTCTTTTTTTACAACCGCATCATTATCTAATGACACTTTCTTATCATCTTTATCATATGCAATTGCAGAAGAACCATCTCCTTCAATTCTAACAACAGTAGGATATAAGGCATATATAGCTTCATGTCTCATCCTGCAATCTCCATCACAGTTATGTTAGAGGCAGGTCTACCTTGAAAATCTGAGTTACCATCACTTCCCATTCTATTAACATAAAATGTGCCACTATATGTTGAACCAAGTGTTCCTTGTAATTTGTAAGTAACAGCACTTGTTGTGTTAGGGCTGTCTAAATGAGTTCCGCTCAAATTTGGAATCTCATATACATAAGGAGTACCACCATTTCTAACAAGCACAGAAGAACGTATACTATTAGTTCCCCCTTGGTCGCCTATATAAATAGCAGTGCTATCTCTTGCAAGACGTACATGGACTGTAGCTGTTGTTGATTGAGCAACATTAACAGTAAACATCACAAGTATTTTATTGCTTGTGGAAATAGGTGTAATAGAAACAGACAATCCACTTAAATCTACAAAGTCACTTGTACTAGAACTTGAAAAACTAGCTATGTCCGTTTTAGTAGTGGACTTAACTTGTAAAATTGGGCCTGTATCTAATCCTGCCACTCTGACTTGTGTTAGTGCCATAGCCTACTCCTATGCGTATGGGCTTGCCCCTAATACACTTGTGTCCCATGCGGCTTTTAACTCTGCAATCGTTTTAGCATCTGTTATAGCTTTTGCTGCTGGTGCATCACGAAGAGCTTTTTTCTTGTTCACAGAATTAGTCTTTGCTGTTGCATCATCTGCTTCCAATGCTTTCATGTATACAACGTCCTCCGCTTCGAGCAAAGGCGCACGAACTTCTCTTATTTTATCTTTAAAAATAGTTTTTGCAGTATCTAGATCTTCTGATATTACGCTACCAGAAAGTGTCCATGCACCACGAAAATGACGATCAGACGGCTTAGTGACACTAGCGGCATTTGCCTGATTGCCGTCCTTATCTAGTATGTATGTTGTTACAGCCATCTAAATCTCCTTTATGCGGCTAGTTCTTCGGAGATACGCCAAGCGTTTCTCCACTCTCTTGTTTTTGGCAATTGTTCTTTTCGACAAATTACCATCTTTGGGCGATTGCCCTCGTCCCACTTTCTCCAAACGTGTTCTGGTATATCCTTCTGAATTAAGTATTCTATTGCTTCTTCCTCTGTCATCGCCTCAATAGGCTCTGTTTGATGTAACAAATACCCACGAGTATGTTTTTTAAAATCAGGTTGAGCTTCATCCTTCTTTAATTCCCAGTATACCCAAACAGGAGGCAGTATACCACCCTGTAATGCACACGCCATCCAATTAGGATCAGGCACAAGTATCTTTGCACACTCTTCTATCTTGTCTTCGTACACAACTCGATAGTCTGACTGCACCCCATCTAGGTTTTCTTTAGCCCAACATAGTCTGTCAAATAAATGTATACCTTGAAACTGTGGTGTATCCATCTTTTATCCTATTGCTGTTATTGTTAATACAGGTGGATGAAATTGTGCTGAAGTAGCACCATTCCAATAAATAAGCTGATGTATCTGTCCCTCATTACTAGCACCATATTCTCTAACTGTCATTTTTAAAGTTTTTGGAGTAGTCCAAGAAATAAGAGAACCTACATTTGCGTCAGCCGCACTAGCATTACAATCAATTATCCATTTAAAAGCAAGTATACCTCCATAATGACCATAACTACCAAAATTTGTTCTTGCATATACAACTTCATCACTATCAATAAAAAATGAAAAATGACCTAGTGGATTTGCATCTGTAGATGTTCTAGCCAATACAAGGGTACATTCGTAACTTACACTTTTTGTGCCTTCTGGTGGAGTATAAGATATTGTGCTTCCTGCTACGTCTGTATGCGTTGTGGTTAAAGTTTGCACCGCTGTTACATTTTCTAAAACATAATTACCACTAAGCACAGATATACCCTGCCCATTACAAACACCGCTAACCGTTTCAAGTATTCTACCAGTGCCTTTAGTATTATCTTGCAATAGGAGATTATCCACTTTTAATGTACTCATGCTAAGTCTCCATGAACGGTATGGCTTCTTGCTTCTATGTCTGACGCAGAAGATGTAGTATGAGATTTATTATATGTTCTGGTTGTGAGCCTGTAATAGGTAGAACTAGTTTCTACCTCTTGCATTGTTAAAACAAAACCAGATTCTCTACCAGAGAAAGTTTGAGAATAATGCAAATCAATAAAAGGATTTGAACAATTATATCCTACTTCAGCCGTTGTTAAATCACTTACACTTGAAACATTTAAACTATTTTGTAAAGTTGGACTAGCTAAACCATCTACATATGCCCATTGTTTTGCTAATCCTGATTCAAGATTTGTTGTGGTCGTGCCACTATTATGACTAGCAAAAACATTTACAACTTTATCCGTAGTCTTACCTTTAAGATTATCTACTCTCAAGGTACTCATGCTAAATCTCCATTAATACCAGTGCAACAGTGAGAGACATCTGTAGTTATCCCAGCACTATCTCCTGTTCCACTAAATTGAAACCTTGCATTATCTGCTGAAAGAGGATTAGTGGTATTATTATAATAATCTAATGCTGTTACTCCTATTCTACCATTTGTTGAAGCCTTTTTAGATGTAACTAATGCAGAATAATCTGTATTACTCATGTTATTTGAAAAATTTGTTTGGTATAAACCAGTGCCATTATCTGTTAAACTATCAACATTAAAGCTATCTCTAATTGCTACCGTTCCTTGCCCATTAAAATTACACCAAGACTTTGTACCGTGTTGTTTAGTAAGCGTAACTGGACCACCAGCAGTTGATTGTATCGCTCCTGCTTGAACGGTTGTTGCTATTATTGTACTCATAGTATCACCAACGTACCGCCATCTTCTACTTGTAAGGTGACATTAGAGTTTACTGTAATAGGGCCAGTTGCACTAGCGTTTTCTGCGCCACCTATTGTTACATCAGAACCTACAGTTTTATCGTTTACACGAAACATACCACCACCAAGGAAGTCTGACTTATTAGCCGTTGGAGGTGTAACTGTAGCAATATTAAGACCAAGAAAGTTTACAAAAATATTGCCTGTGCCTGTAGAAGGTGCGGTGCTAAAACTAAGTGTTGTACCACTCACACTATATTTATTTGTGTCCTGAATAACACCATCAACAGAAACAACAATATCCTGGTCGTTTCCAACTGTTCTAGATAGAGTAAAAGAGGTAGTAGAATTGTTTCCGTTAAATCGTTCTACGGATGGGATATCTACAAAATTTGCTGTGGGTGTTCCACCAATATACGGCATAATAATTACTCACTTATAGTATCAACAACAGATATCCATGCATCACAGCTACTCGCTGTGTTGCTCACAACCTTTAAAGCATCCCCAGACTGTAGAACAATTTTAGCTCCCCCATCAAGAACCTGAAGAGATGAACCTGTAGGAATAGGAGCATTTTTAACAATATAATAATCAGCACTACTAACTGTTATATAGACATCTACAAGTATTTGAGATGTCGTTACATTAGCGAGATTTATTCCTACCACTGCATCATCTGAGTTAGCAGTTCGCAATGTACTTGCTGATGTGCCTATATTTCTTGCTATGCTTCTCTCAAAATCTTGTGCCATGTTTTCCTCTTATAATGCTATCGCCATAGCTACGGCAAATCCTTTTGATGCGCCCGTTGTTTGGCTTATTCCAAGATTTGCAGGGGTAATCTTTTTCATTGTTCCACCATCATCTACAAGAACGAAGTCTGCGTCACTGCTTGATGTAGTGGTGGTTGGTGTGTCTGAATTACCTGTTGTGAGAACAGTTCCAGAAGCATCAGGCAAATTAATAGTTCTATCGGCTGTAGGGTCAACAACATCTAATATTGTTTCATGGCTATTACTAGAAGAGCCTTCAAATGTTATGTTTACATCTTCATCTAAGTTAACTGGCTTTTTGAATCTTACTTCAGCATAATTGAAACTAGCTACCTCTAAATTAGCTCCAAGTCTTAAAACATTTATATTTAACTCACCATGTTCTAAATTATTAGTAGACCCTGCAATTTTAGTAGTGATAGAAGCATAATCGGCTGTTTGACCAGAAGAAGAATTATTGCCTCTGAATATTATATGACCTATTTCATCACTAGTTGCTGGACTAGCTGAGTTTCTATAAAGAAGCAATGTCGGGTCATCTGCCGCACTATCATCTGTTGATGTTACAGTTAAATCACCTATAATCGACCCATTGCCTGTACCACTAAAGCCATTTATGACAGGAGTAGTCAGAGTCTTGTTTGTAAGTGTTTCAGTATTTGTCAACAATGACACAGTGCCTGTGGCATTTGGCAAAGTAACGGTTCGATCAGCTGTGGGGTCGGTAACAGCAAGGGTCGTTTCATGTGCATCAGCAGTAGAACCCTCAAATACAACATTTCCAGTGATATATGATGTACCTGTTGTGGTTGTTCCCGTGCTGGTGGTACGAAATCGCTCCACATTATCTTCATATAAGATAACATTACTATCTTGAATAAAACGTGCAACAGTTTCGCCAGTTGTTGATTCAATTTTTACTTGGTCACTTATTATTTGTAATATTCCTGTTCCACTATCTTGTATGTAAGAATGACTGCCATCGTGATATATCTGTAAATCAGCACCCGCTCCAAAAGTTGCTTTTGCATTGTCAGCAAATTCTAATGCATCATCAGAGCTATCAAAAACAACATTATAACTAGCCCCTGTAAAAGTAACATCGCCAGTAAAAGTTCCTCCAGCTAATGGCATAGCGGATATGTCAGATAACACTTCAGAAGCAGAACGGCCCTCGATTGCTGTGCCGTCTACTCGTAGAAAATCATTATCTGCTACACCGCTAGTAAACTTAGGCACATTCGTATTAGAAATGCCTGTGTCTAATACTGCGGCAGTTCCTAACCCCAGAGATGTTCTTGCGGTGGAACCTGACTCTGCTACAAAATTGCTCCCATCACCAACTATAAAATTGCCATTAGTTACAGCAAGACCAGCAACGTCCTGTAATTGTGCATCTAGCCTAGCATTAGGAACAGTGCCGCTACTTAATTGAGAAGCATTTAATGAAGTAAGGCTTGCACCACTGCCATCAGTAAGCTGAACAGTTCCAGAGGCATCAGGAAATGTTATGGTGCGGTCTGCGGTGGGGTCGGTGACAGTCAAGGTAGTTTCGTTACTATCATCTGTTGCACCCTCAAATATAATATTTCTTGATTGAGATAAAAACACATCTCTAAAGAATATATTTGAACCAAATGATGGACTATAATAATTAGTGTTTGTTCCATTTAACATTGCACTAAAAACTAATCTTCCGTCTTCGCTTCCATCTGACGCGTCAATAATCCTAGATTCTATTTCTGCATATTGTATCTTTTCTCCAGCATCATTTTCGCCATTAAATACTATGTGACCCAGTACATCATTATCGGCAGGACTAGAACTGTTTCTATAAAGGTCTAGTGTGGGGTTTTCGGTAGCACCGCCATCTGTTGATGTTAAGGTAAGATCGCCTGTGATAGAAGCATCACCAGTTCCACTAAAAGCATTTATTGTAGGATTTGTGAGAGTCTTGTTTGTAAGTGTTTCAGTGTTTGTTAACAAAGACACTGTACCTGTAGCATTTGGTAAAGTAATCGTGCGGTCTGCGGTGGGGTCAGTAACTGTGATGGTTGTTTCATGTGTGTCAGCCGTTGCACCTTCAAATATAATTGTTTGAGCACTTCCTTGTAAATACAATCCACCCCCAATTTGCACCAAACTACCCTCTGCATTTAAAAATAAAGCAGAAGTGCTTCCATTATTACGAGCCATAATTTCATTGGTATCTATAGCAATGTTTGTACTATTGGATGCTCCAATCTGAAAAGGATGTCCAGTAGAAGAGGGGGCTACATCTGTTGTACCAGTTAATCTTAAAGATGTAGTTGTTGTTGTCCCTGTAATCGATCCATCGCCTGTACCACTGAAGCCATTGATAACAGGAGTGGTCAGAGTTTTGTTTGTAAGTGTATCTGTAGAGCTTGCAGAAATGCCACCTATGTCTGACAGAACCTGAGAGGCAGACCTACCTTCTATGGCTGTACCATCCACACGCAAAAAGTCATTGTCTGCTACACCACTTGTGAATTTAGGAACATTTGTATTTGATATACCTGTATCTAGCGTTGCCGCAGTGCCTAATCCTAGAGATGTCCTGGCAGTTGCTCCTGACTCTGCCACAAAATTACTGCCATCTCCTACTATAAAGTTGCCATTTGTAACAGCCAATCCTGCCACATCTTGTAGCTGTGCGTCTAATCTAGCGTTGGGTAATGTACCAGAGCTAATATTACTAGCGTTAGTTGTGTCAGTGGTTGCAGAACTTGCTAAAGATGTACCATTAAGGGTTATAGCATCAGCTTCTAGTGTGCCATCCACATCCACATTTCCAGATATATCTAGATTAGTAAATACAGAAGTTCCTGTACCAGTTATAGTGCCATTAACGCTTACATTACCACTAGCGTCCCTAAACACTGCCTTCTCTGCTGGCTGAGTGCAGAACAGTATTTTTGTACCAGCACCCCAATCAACAGCGTTATCAGAGTTACTAGATTGTAGTATGGTCGTTCGAGCAAGTGTCGTGCCAGAGGCGGTATATGTGCCTATACCAACCTCAAAATCAGCACCAAGAGTACAAGCATAATAGGTAGTGTTACCATCACCGATTGAAGCAAAAGACTCAAACCCAGTAACAGCACCAGCAAGAGTATAAGTACCAGTACCCGTGGTGGTGGAGTTTTCTTTGACCCTATCGGCAAGTACGAGTGCCATAACGTCACCTATGCAATACGAATGATTGCGTTACTCGCATCGGCAGTTGGGAACTGTATAGTAAATGTACCAGAAGTAGATGTCTTGTCTGCACCAAAATCTAAAACACAAACAGCTTTATCTGATTGAGTATCATTATATATTAATGCACCGCGAGCCGTAATCGTAGCAGTTGTGAAAGAAGCATCTGCAAAATCAGTAATTGCCGTGTCACCATCCAAAGTTGGCGTGACTTCTGTTAAAGCAACTCCACCTGATGTATATCCGTTTCCATTTGCTACTTCATTTAAACCGCTACTCGCATATGCTGTCGTACTTTTGTTTAAAGTCGCAGAAGATGTATGAAGTGATAATTTAAATGAGTCTCCACTACTTGCGGTAAAGTTGTGTGTTCCTACTAACAACTCTTGTTTAAAAGAATTGCACATTGCCTGAGTTATTGCCATTATAGTCTCCTTATTATTTCAGCCAAATCTTTGTGACCATTAGAGGCCAGAACTTGAACGATAGTAGCACGTTCTTCTCGTCTTGCCAACGTAATGTAGTGATAGATTACTTTTGCTGCATTATCCTTAAAGGCTCTTGCTTGAGCTTGTATCGCAGGATGCGCTCTATCTGAGATGGTAATTAACTTATCAAGGGCTAATTCTGTTAACTGTTCGTTAGAATGTCCACCATTATCAGATGTAAAGACATTTACGTTTCCAACAGCACCTGTTGCTAAATCAAACATTTTTATCCTTTACGTTTTTGGTACTCTTCTTAATCCTGTACGATAAGCATCTGTATTCTCAAAACCCTCACCGTATGTTTTTAATCGTATTATAGCTTCTTGAAATCGTTCACTATAAAGCTGCAGCACATCTGCTTCACCCTTCATGAACATATAGGCTTCGTATAAACTACCAAACAATAACGCATCAGGCGCATTTGTGCCCAACCAAGAAGTTCCATCTCCTGTGGCAGTTATTGATGTGGGTCTATAGTAATAATGTAACTCAACAGAATAAGCACTATTAGGAGTAGGACTAACAATAAAATTATCGACATCAAAGAGAGCATAGTATCGAGGTACACCTGTAGTCGCTGGATTTGGGTTGTATTCTTGAATAAAGTTTACATCCTTAAATAGCAAAAACTCATGGTTACTAGAGTTTATAATAGAAAGCGCAATGGCTCCAAGATAATCTGAAGGAACAGCAAGAAACTTATTTCCGTTTGTAAGACTGCCTGTCACATTCTTTCTAAAGTAATCTAACTCAACGAGTTTTAAAATACGCTCTTCAGCATTCTTAATAAAATTAGGTATGTTTGTTGTGAACGTAGTCTCATCGTTCTCGGTATAATCTTTAATTGCTTGCGTAAGCGTTGTATTAGTGTAACTCATGGTGTATTCGCCTGACCGCCCATGCCGCTATGATTTGTACAATAGTAATATAGAATTGGCGCACCAACGGCAACTGTTATTTGTGTATAAGCCCCTGCGCTCCCTGGTGTTCCAGCCGTAGTTACACCTGTGGTATATTCAGTTCCTTGTGGTGGACCACTATTATGAGTTCCATTTGAAGTTTCAGAAAATCTTAATGGGTGATTTGCATTAGAACTATGACTTTGATCAAACCGATAGGTGGAACCCTCTGTTAAAGTTATTGCAGAACTTGTTTGATTTGAACCATCTAAGAAATATTTATTACCACCATCATCTACAACTGTAACTGCAAATAATTGATACACCTCAACAGAACCTACAGCACTAGTACCAGCAGTGGTAGAAGCAGTAGTTGAAGAAGAGGACGCAACAGTTGATGTTATTGCTACTGTGCCAACACTTGCAGATAAAGCCGTAGTTTTGGTAATTAAACCACCAATAATACCATCGCCCACATTGGTATAAACTGTGAAAGCGGTGGTTTCAACGTCTTGATCAGGTCGCGGATCTTTAAGAGCTTGTGCATCTGCTCCTTTTGGTCTTGGCTCTAACTGAGGATGTTTAGACTCATACTCATCAGGACCCACCTTCATACCGTTCCACTCAGTCCTCATTTCAGATAATTTGTACCTGAAACCTGACCTGTCAGAATAGCCATAGGCGTATTTACCTGCTGCGTATCTTGCCATTAATTAATCCGTAAGTAATCCATACTTGGTTGCAATTTAAGAGATACTCTATCCTCATCCTCGTCTGCAGCTCTTTGAAATTCTTCTTCATAGATACTCTTTAAAAGCTGTAGCCGTTCTGGTGCCCTTTTAACAGCTAGATAGTAAGCCAACCCAGATATTATACAAGGCAAAAACCTAAACGGAGCATCTGTAGTATTAATCAGAGCATCTGCATCTTGAATACGTTGAACGTAATAATACACTAACGTATCTGAAGAGTTATCAGGGGTTGACCACAAAGTTATTTCAGGAATTGTTTGCCTGTTGTAATAATACTGGCTAGGTCTTCCTTGTGTTGACTTGTTAGGAATACTAAGATACTCGCCTCTAGATATTCTTGACAGGTCAAAATCTGTACCACTTCTTCGTAGCACAACCTCCAACAGGTCTGTATAGGTAGCATCAAATGTATATGTTGCCGTACCAGCCGTAAGAGCTTGCGTTGCCTGCTTAACTGTCCACAGGTTAACACCCCTGTTTGCCCATTCTGCAAACATAATATTCAAAGACCTACGAGCAGTTTTGGCATCGTATCCAGTTCGGACTTCTAAACCGCACCGCTCATAAGCCTCCTCAATAATATCTGCAATATCAAGATCGAAATCTCTTGAATTAGAAGTAGCCATTATTTCTTCTTCTTACCTTTCACAGAACCACCACGCATCATTTTCATGGCTTTCTTAGAACCAACCATGCCACCGCCCATCATTTTCTTCTTAGGCATAGTCATTCCACCACGCATCATTTTTTTAGCTTTTTTTGCTTTCTTCATTGCCATTTTTTAATCTCCTGTAAATGGATTTTCTACGCTCATACAAAGACCCCGCATTATAATAGTCTTCGCACACATTATAATACCCCTTCATTCTAAGTGAATCTGAGGCTTCTTGCAACTTACTTAACCTCTGAAAGAAAATCATTGCATATGTAGGTCCTGAGTCTTCTTCCATATCAAGGCTATCATCTAATAGCTCGTTGCTTTCATCTTCTGGGTGAAACCCCATAAGATACATATCTTTAGTGTTGTATTTCCCGCTGCTTATATCTTGGTTTACGTCATCTAAGAAAACATCTAAATCATCCAAGTCATCTGGAAAAAAATCTATTAGTATAATAACATCCTTACTATCATCCCAGTCGTTTATACAAGAATGTATGAGGTTATAATTACCTTCATAATTGAAGATAAAACCTACCTTATCGTTTATCCAGGCAGCTTTTGCATAAGGACAAGCAGGCAAGTTATTATAGTGTTCATTGGGTATTTCAAGAGCATTCTTCGACCAATTTTTTAAATCGTCTATAACTTTGTTTTCTATTTCAGGAAACATTAGAGCCTACCTTTATTCACAAATAACCAAGTTAGTCCAAGAATAAAAATTGAAACGAAAATTAATAAAAATGTTATTGATATAGCTTCAATAAAGTGTTTACGTGCTTCACGTTGGGCGTATAACGTTTCTTTTCTTTGTTTTCTTATCTCTGCTTCCATTCTGAGCAACTCTTGCCAAGCGTTAGGGCCGCACATCAAACTGATAAGCCTGCGAAGTTCATCCCTTTGATTTTGTAATTGTTTCTTTTGTGTGAATAATTCTATCGCTTCTGCTTCAACAGATTTGCCGTAAAAAAGTTTTTTAAAAATTGGAGGGTTCTTCGCTTCATGATGTGCGCGATCTATGTCAGATACAGCACCCATCCAGCGAGAGAGATCACGACCCATAGACTCAATATCTCGACCAATAGAAACTCCTTTTTTTAATGCAGAAAAAGCACTACCAGCGATAGCCATTGCCGAAATAGGATCGACCATTGTAATCTCCTAGGCTTGTTCAACAGCCCCTTTTGTTCTTTTCCTTCTATTACTCATAACTACACCGCAACCCCTAGCAACCGCAGTGCCGGGTATTGATTTACCTCGAAAGGTTCTCTTTGGAGCCGTAACACCGCCTCCAAACTTTAAATTTCTTACCTTGGCTCTTTTTGTATTAGAGACAACAGTTTTGCCTTTACGGCCCTCACGTTTCTTTTTACGAGCAGTCTTAGCTCTTTCAGCCTTACTAAGACTATTCGCTTTTGCTCTTGGCAGGCAACGATCAGGCCTCTTTTTATTTTTCGATGTACCACACTTACCCTTGATAGATCCATCCGTGCCTATCCTTACCCAATCTTGTTGCAACCATTTTTTTAACTCGCCCATCAGGCTCTTCCTTGTTGTTTACGTATTGCTTCTTTTCCAGCTTTTGCTATCCTTGCTTGTTCAGGCTTTTTTGCAGCTTTTGCTCTTTGTTCCAACACCGTAAGTATTTGTATCTTTCTTGCAAAAGGTTTCTTAATTTTTTTAACTTTAGCAACAGTTTTCCTCGCATCAGCAACAGTAGCGAACTTAATAGAAACCGTATCTCTGGGATTTTCATCGGTATACAAACGTCTACCGCTCCCCTTGGGTTTCTTCCCTGTTCCAACTACAGGGTCCTTTTGCTTCGTCATCTATTTGCCCTTACGTTTACCACCTTTGGACTTTTTAGCGTAGTTGGGGTCTTTACAATATTTTGATGCGGCTAAGTTTGCATACGCTGACGGGTATGTGTCAAAGGTGCGTTTAGCCCAAGCCTTACCCTCTGGGCATATCTTTGAGCCTTTACTTTTAGCACTCGCTTTGCCGCCTTTTTTAAAATAAACTAGCTTATTTGTATTCATCTTTCGCCCCTTAGAAATTTGTTTAGGCATCTGTGCCCTACTAATAGCCATTAAAGAAACTTCTCCAATCCAGCAATTGTGACGATTAATATTGCAATGCCCCACAAACGCATGTCTAAATTTTTTAGATGAGCTTTTTGATCGTCAAGACGTTCTTCTATGCGCTTGTATCGCAAAGCACACTCTGCCTCATGGCTTTCAACTTTTGCTAGTACCTCTTCTGGTGTCATTAACATCTCCAACGTCTTCTAGCTTGTCTCAGCCTGCTGTTTGGATCTTTAGCAGCTTTCGGAAATTTCTTCATCTGACCAGCAGAACGAGCGCAAAAAGACTTGCGCCTTGCCTTTTCTTTAGCTGTTAAGTTCTTTTTTTTTGTAACTGCTGTTTTTAACTTACTTCCGGGGTTGTCCCGTCTGTATTTAGCAACACCAGCCTTAGTCATCCCCGCCCCAGACTTGGTGGAGCGGAAATACTTCTTTGTTCTTGGTGGTTGTTTGTCTCGCTTCCGAGCCATAACGCTACCCAAAGAACCCCGTAATAGAGTCCACGTTGGTTAATGTTACATGACAGCCATCTGGGAAAATTATACCATGATCAGGAATTGTTACTTGGGTATCATCCGAAGCTAAAAATGTCATGGTCAAGAGAGTCGTTCCTGAACCACTACCATTTTTAAAGACTGCTGCTGGCGAACCACTTGAAGCACTTCTTACAACAAAAGACTTCAACCTAGTTCTACCACCATTTAATGTACCTGTACTGGTAGCTGTCTTCGCGATAATCGAACTAGCCATTGCAGTCTCCTATCTTAGCTATCGCCAAAAGGTGTTGCTACTGTACCAGAACCGATTAAACTTCCTTGAACAAGATACTCTGTAAGGGCTAATGCAGTAATTTCTATGTAAGAACCTACTTTACCGCCTTGTGTCCCATCGTTGAACGTAATAACGTCATTACTTGCACCTGGCACAAATGCTTTCGTAGTAGAACCAGTAACAGCTATAGAACCAACAAACTTATCTGTTCCATCTGTCTTAATTTTACCTGAAGTTGAAGCTGTCCCTATAAACAGAGTGTATTTTGCGCCTATTGTGCCTGTTGTAATGGTAGGCAAAGTAATCACACCATCCGCATCGTTTATTTCAGAAATGCGACCAGCGTGTGCAGCAAATGTAAGGGTTGTGTTTTCTGCGGCAATGGCAACAACGGAGCCAGAGCCTGAGTTTGTCATCCCGTTGTTAGATACAATCGGGCCTGAGAAAGTTGTACGAGCCATATGAACCTCCTTGTCGTGGCTAGTGTCAGCATAAAGCTGTCAAAGGGTTAAATAATCATACCTCAAAAAACGAAAGGCGGCAAGGTTAGTTAATACCTAGACCTTACCGCCAATCATTATCATAGGAGAACTTTATGCGCCTGGAGAACCAAACACACACCTTGGATCTGAAAATCCGAAGCTGTAACGCTCACGAGCCTTAAACCTCATATTTCCAGTATCAAAGTCTGCTTCCATTTGAGTTGACAGAGGAACACGCTCAAAGTGTAAGAAACCTCTAGGTGTATCTGTCATGATGAAGAAGGCATCAGGATCTGTTAGGAAGTCGTTAACGGTGTACCCGTTTGGTAACATTCCCATTGACCTTAATGCATTGACATCGTTGTCAGCAGTTCCTACACGAAGGTTTGATACCATCAAACGCTCTGCAATAAACTGTAACTGACGTGGAACAATCAACTTCATTCCTCTAAGGGCAACGATTAAGCCACGCTCATCAACAAATCCTGCAATGCTAATCAACGCATCTTCAAGAGAAGTTTCGTTTAAGTCAGCAGCAGTTGACGGTTCGTTTGCAAATGTACCACCATTTGTTAATGGGTGATTTGTTGCACATAAAGCTACACCATCACCACCAGCACTTGCACCAGCAGTGAACGCATTGTTCAGAATTGCTGTTGCTTTAACTTGCTTTGTGTGTGCCATTGAGCGAGCTAACGCTCTGGTATAGCGTGAGGATAATCTGTCATACAAATTATCTTCTATTGCCTCTTCCGTAATGGAGAAAGCTAGTGCGATTGTTTCGTGATTATAACGAGCAGTAAATGACTCGTTAGCATCATCAAATGTTACTCCTGACCCTTCTTGCTTAGTAGGGGCAGCACCAAAACCTGAGAGCATCACTTCTTCTTCAAACGCTCTGTCTGAAGACTCGGTTGTGAAAATCTCAGCATGTTGGTTTTCGTATCTATCATACTCCATACCGAAGAGAGCATTAAGACCTGGTTCCAACTCTTTCGCTAGTTGTGCGCGAGAAATAGCCATAATCTAATCTCCCTTATGATGCTGTTGCGTCTGCGTCAGAAGACAGCAGTGCATGGTTGTTGATTTTAACTATGTACGAGACACCAGCAGCACTATGGTCAGCATTGGTAGGATCTTCATATATCCCTAAAATCATTAGAGGGTTAGAAGTATCTGTATCTTCTGCTGTGGAGATATCTATCTGAGCAGTAGATATACCAGTGGTTGTGTTGCCACTAGCACCGTTTTCTAGTTCTGCTGTTTTAAAAATATCTGCCTTTGCAGTTGCTCTATTTGTATTTGTTCCATCACTTGCGATGATAAAACGCTGCATTGGATTGTCATATACAAAGCCTTTAATATCAAAATTAGTATTGGCTGACCCGCTTCCAGGCCATGTATTACTGAATTTTAATTTACCAGTTGTTGCGTCTACGTATTCACAACCCGCGAAAACACCCACAAGTTGGTCACCGTCACCAGTAGCTGATGCTACCTGAATGGTGCCACCTGTTAATTCTGCTTTCACAGGAGAACCTTGAAAAATCGCAGAGGCAGTACTAGCAATGAAGTATTGGTTTGTGCCTTGCGTAGCAGGAACGCTACCAAACCCATTGATGGGTTTAAGACCAAACGAAACATTTACGTTTGCCATTCTTGACTCCTAAAAGTTAATCGGAATCAGTATTTCTACCTTTTCCAAATGATACACGACTTTGCCTTTCCCTAGAGATAGGCATCGAGGGATGTTCTTCCCTCATAAGGTCCTGATCGACAGCAGATATTTGTTCGCGAGTCCGTCCTCGGTAATATTCGGTTCTTTCCTGCGCTGTTTCTTCAGGTATACGGGCTAACATTAAGCCACCGTTTCCAATTACGCCTGCATGTTGCCCATCTTCGATACTAGCAAAGTCATTTAGACCAGGATGCTCATCAGACCTAACTGGTTCGTATCCTTCTCTAAGTTTGGAATGAACATTTATCTTATCGTCTTCCCCACGAATAGAAGTTCTTATCCAACGATGCTTGTACCCATCAGGCGCATCAGGAGCGTCTAATCGGCTTGGCGGTGCCCACGGCTTTCTGCGTGAGTTTTTCTCACGTGTTTGTGATGATCTTGTTTGTTTCATATCACTCATAATTAATCCTTAACATACTTTGCGTATTCTTCCAAGGGAACATTAAGTTTTTTTGCCATAGCAACTTGCGATGGTGTTAACTTAACTGTCCTGCGCCCCTGTTTTGAACTGCGAGATGCGGAAGTTGAAGCAGAAGCGACCCTTGAACTCCCCTCGTTAACTTGTTTATTAAACTTATGCGGGAACTCTAATGCCATTCTTTTGTCAAGTTCCTGATAGTAATCATCTGTTGCTGGGTCAAGACCTTCAGTTTTTAAGTCTTGGTCAATAACAAATGCTGCTTGTGTCATAATCTTGTTATCACCAAACCACTCATTACGCTCTGCCCATCGCTCGGCTTTTGGATCTGGTCGGGCTGGTTGCTGCGGTTGTTGTGTCTGAGCCTGTGTTTCTGTAGCGGATGTTTCACGTGAAACATTTTGTTTACGTTGCTCATCTGCTAAACGGTGTCGCTCTTGTTCAATCGTGATTTTTGATATTGCCTGTTGAGCATCAAATATCTTATCCGCATCATTTGCATCTAAAGCCTCACGCAAAGCCTGCTTTGCAGTCGCTTGTTGTGATTCTAAACGTGCGCCATACTCATCTATAAAACCAGCGTTTAAGTTGGTGAGCTGCTCTTGGAGTGTATCATTCTCTTTTTTGATTACTTCTGCAACTCTAACAGCTTCATCTTTATCACGTTCAGCGTGTTTGATCTTTTCCGTTAGCTTCTTTATTCTTTTCTGTACGCCCTTACTGTAGTCATCCAGTTCATCTTTCGGATCTTCTGCCGTAACTACTTGTACTTCAGGCTCTTGCGTTTCTTCAGGTTGAGCTTTAACTTCAGGCTCTTTGTCTTCCTCAAGAGTGACTGTTACTTCTTTTTCTTCAACGTCTTCATACATGTTTTATGTCCTCTGGCTCAAGTATTGTAGCGATTACTTCGTCATCATTGATAATGCGAACTTCACCACCTTCTATCTTAAATCTAGAACCAGCGTATCTGCCAATACAGACCCACTGTCCTTCCTTACACCAAGGTTCTGCATCCTCGCTAAACTTACTAGGATCTTTATAAGCCAATGGACCTATCTTTAACACATACGCCACAACGGTAGCTAATGCTTCTCTTTCTCGCGCTTGGTCAGGAATGATTATCCCAGCATCGGTCTTTGCTTTACCTTGATAAGGCATAACAAGAATACGCCAACCAGTTGGTTGAGGAAGTCTTTCTGTAAGTGATTTATCAAGAAGGCTAGGGTCTAAAACTTTATCATCTGTACTCACATAGGCTTCGCCTACGGAAGGGACTTCAGATGAAGACTGTTGTGATCGTGCTTTTGCAACATGATCAGGAACGAATAATGTCTTCGGCATCGTCTATATTTTTCTCCAGCAGGGCTTTGATTTCTTCCTTGGCGTAGACAAGACCCTGTACTTCTCCCACCAACCGCTGGTATTGTTCAAAGTTTTGAACGCCACCAGATGTTAAAATGTCAGCGATTTGTTCTTCTCGCTTTAACAAAATGTTATATACATGTTTTGCGAAGTCTGCAACATCCATCGTATAATTAAAATGTTCCCGCGAACTTTTTACCTCTTACGACAGCACCGCAGCCCCTAGCATCTACACCGCCACCTCTTTTGAAAGTCTTCACATCTTCTTTATATAAATCAGATTTAGCGATTTCTTGTGCGTCTTCATCACCAAATTCGGCAAGTTCTTCTAACTCTATGATACGAGGTTCTTTTTTACCCTCTACGTCACCACCAGCGTTGAACTTTACAATGCCTCCACCAGCTTTTCTAAGGGCTTTAAAGTCTTCACCAGTGATTTTATCTCTAGGTTCTGCCGCAGCAGCAAGTTTCTTTTGTTTTGGTGATAGTTCTGGCATTTTAATCTCCTATTTTGTTATTCCTTTAAATTTTTCAAAGCTGCGTAAACCGCCAAGCCCCAACATCCCAAGTAATATCGTAGTTAACGTTTCCATATCAAACTCAGGTAACTCAGGAATCTCGACACCAGCGACCGCTGTTGCGAAAAGAATAAGGGGAACAGCAATAAAGTGGTACGCAAGCGCGAGCGCAGTGACCCATCCTGTAAACGGCCGCCATCCAGCAACAAATATTGACTTGTGCTGCGCTTCTTGCTTGTTGACTTCGACTTGCGCGAGAGCCGCTTCGTGGGCTTGCTTTTCGGCCAAGGTGGCAATTTCATGCGCGAGCGCGTTTTTTTGGTCTTTGTCTTCAATGAACTTGTCCAACAGCCCTGTTACGGGACCTATTAATGTTTGTAGTACCATTTATTTATACCTTTGTTATACAACTTGAACAATACCATGTTTCGCCTTTATCTTTAGAAAAGCCTGACGTTTTATTACCGCAAGCTCCACATTCTGTGGATTGATATATCTTATATTCTCTAGGCCAACGAATGTCATGCTTCTTAAACTTGCGTTCTCCATATTTTCTTACCCTTTTTTCGGCCATACGGATACAGCCATATAGGCTCCCACAATGCCACCTCCAGTAAGATATAATAAATTTGACAGGTCTGTAAGAAGTTTTACTCTTTCATCTGACACAAAAGGCATAAACATTAACAACGTATACAGTGCCATAAAGCATAGCACGGCTGTAGCCATACGCCTTTGCGCTGTCATCTTGCGAAGTTCTGCGGCTTCTTGTTTTTCTGCGGCTTCTATTTCGTGCAGTTTCTCTGCTGCAGCCAACTCGTCATCATCTACAATACCGTCTCCGTCTAAATCATACTTATTATAATCAGAGCCTTTCTGGAGTTTCTTTTGTATCATGACCTATTCCTTTGCGCCTGTATTCTCTCACGATTCACATCGGCTCTTTCTTGGGCAATCTCTTCTTGTAACTCAATTCTAGCGGCATCGGTAGTAGCTCTTTGCTGTAGCTTTTGCCTCTCCAAGTCTAGCTCTGCTTGGTCTTGTTCTGCTCTGCGTTGAGATTCAGCGGCTCTAATTGCAAGTTCTTGCTCTCTAATTCTAACAAGTGGGTCTTGCTGTCCTGTTGGTGGTGCTAACATTTGAAGTAACTCTTGTGTAAACTGAGCTTCTAACTTTGCTACCTCTGCTTCAATCATATCTTCTGATATCATCGAGGCTGCCTGCATTTGCTGTTGAGCCACTATCGGGTCAACGGCACCTGTCTGTGCAGCTAATGCTAATTGCTGCGCCTGTTGTTGCTGGGCTTGTATCTGTTGCATAACAGTAAGCCTTGCTTTCATAGAGATGTGGTCTTGTAAGTGCCCTAAGAAAATTGCATAGATGTTTGGCGTGGTTTGTACAATCGTTGTTTTCATAAACATAACGTGTGCCATAATATGCGAGTCATGGTCTTGCTGTTGAAACGCTGTTATTATCTCACCTTGTAGAGCTTTTGCATTCTCGATACTTGGACTTGTTGGCTTTGGCTCTTTCTTTGATGGTAATATCTGATCAATATTCTGAACCTCTAATGCCTGATACATTCGCTTGTATGCTTCATGCAGATTGTGGAGTTGAGGGTTACTCTGCGCTAACTGGAGCTGAGTCTGGGCTAAAGTAACCCTCTGAGCCATAGAGAAAATATTCGGATCAGAGACAGGGAGGACATCTACTCGATCATCGAAATCTACGGCTTTAACTTCTGAAGGTGCGCCTGCTACTTCATACGGATAGTTAGGAGGTAGATTCTCTGCAAAGATTCGTGCAAGTAATCTAAACTCTATCTTCTGTGCATAATGCAAACGTTTATGTATTGCCGACATAACCTTCATACCGCGCTCAAGAAGAGCAACGGTAGTGCCAACAGGCATGTCTCCGCTCTTACTATCGCCAATCTGTTGGTCTGCTATGGATACAAAACGTCTGCCACCTTCAATTATTGAACCAAGTAAGGATGCTAATGTGCCAGATGGCTCCTTAAAAGGTAATGGTATGATAGAATTACGAATATCACCGCCCGGAGCGTCAATATCTCTAAATTCACCCGGACTAAGCGGTTCATCGTCATTTCGGATGCGGATTCCACGTGCTTTAAAGCCAGAAGGTAGATTTGCAAGCGTTCCAGCATCAATTAACTGTCTAAGTATGCTTGTTGCAGCTCTTCCAAGCCCACCAATCATGTGAATTAGACCAAATCCATAGAATCCTAGCCCTGGTAAGAACTTATAATGCACAAAATACTGTCTTTTTCGTTTTAACGTGTCGTTTTGCGCAAAATTTCGTGTAATTGCTAGAACTTCGCCTGAACCAACGTCAACGGTAACGATATAAGGCAGTTTTACCCCTGTTGGCTCGCCATTTGCCGCCATATCCTCAAAGCCTTCAAGGTCTAAATCGACATGCATCTCCAAAATGGTATGCATTTCTTCAGAATAACCCTTGCTAATGCCCTCTATATCGTCAATTTTATCACGAACTGTGTCATCAGACGCTTCATCCGATGAAATCTCCACGTCTCGATACACCCCAGCGACCTGTAGCTTACGAACTTGGTTTGGATCCATACGTACAACGTGTGTTACCCGTGGTGCTGTGGCTAAATCGGTAGCTGAATACGGCACGACAAGGTCTTCAGACGGCACAAACGCTGATACGGCACGTGCTTTTGTTGGGTCAAAGTATACTTTCTTAAATGTAGAGCCAGAAAGAGGTAGATAAAACAGCATCTGGTCTGTGTCGGGGTCAAATTCTTCCATGACCTCGGTAACCTGATAGTTCATAAAGTTCTTTACCCGTGTAGCTTGCGCTTCTTTCTCTGCTGTTTTTGAACCTATGACCTGTGTCTTTACAGGGCCTCCAGCAGGAAGTAGTTCTTTGTATGCCTGCGCTTGGAATTGTGTAACGGACTCTGAAATTAACGGATGCGTTACACCAGATGCCCCTTCAAACGGCTGGGTTCTTTCTGAATATTTAATGCCGAGCAAATCTAGACCCTTAGTATATGCCTCTTGCCATTGGCTTCTTGACTCTAGGTCTTCTTCATATGAGCCACGCAAGTCAGAGGACAACTCGGACAATACGCTTTCGTCTACTATCTCAGCGAGGTTAGCATCGTGAACATATGCTTCGGTTTCTACTTCGACATTTTCGGCATTCTCAAGAAGGGATTGAACGATTGCACTGCCATCGGGTGACTGTAATACTTCTGCACCCCCTGCAAAATCTTCGGGGGTGTTTACTTCTACCGTAGTACCCTGTGTTCCTTGTATGCCTGAATCTGTTAAACTACCAATTGGTCTAGGAGGTATTGCCATTAGAAGACTCCTTTAAATGTACCGCGTCTTTGAACCTTAACAAAACCGCCATTAACAAATGTTTTTCCGGGTAGCGGTGTTCCCGGTGCCTTGTACGCACCTAAATCAAACTCAAGATCCAATATCTCAATAATACGCTCGTCATCATATCCTAAACGTTTTAACTGACTACGTCTTTTTTCTCTTGCTTTAGGAGTCTTTTTCTTTGACATCAGTAATACTCCCTCTTCCTAGGATAATAATCCTCATTATCGTTCTCGCCCTCAAGTTCTATGAACCCGCCTTGACGAAAGCGTATCAGAGCCATCGTCATGCTGTCCACAAAATCATCATGCTCCCCATGCGGGAATGCAAGACATTCCTCGATGACTTCCTCTGAAAATTTACGAGTTGGTGCCCACACCATCCCAGCCTCAAACAAAGGTGCCACCGTGTGCATACGTGTTATCTTATCACGACCTTTGCTCGGTGTATAGTTCATAACTGGAATGCCTGCGGCACGTAACTCGTCCGTTAATGGCTGGCCTGATGCTTTCGCCTCAATGATAACCATATCAGGCTCCCAGTATTCATACTCCTCTGCTGCAACTTCTTTTAGTTCAGGGAAGTTCCACCTACCGCGTCTTGCGTCCATAAGTATGACGTTATCGGCCCCTGTCTGTTCGTTTTCAAATACGCCCCATGTGGTAATCGCAGAATAGTCGGCTGATTCTTTTTTACTAAACGCGGTGTCATACGCCTGTATAATATACTTAACAGAGGGAATCTCTTCTTTCTCCCATGTCTGCCACCACTCCTTCTTGACAATTGCGCCCTCTTCGGCTGTCGGGTTTTGTTGCCACTGTGCGTTCCATTTCGCAACGGGCAAGGATGCTTTTACCTTAACTAAGTCGTCTTTCTTCCAGAACTCCGGCCATAGTGGTTTGTTAGATGGCAATATGGCGGGAAACTCCACAATCTCCCATTGGTCGGCTAGTGCATCATGCGCCTGCATCTTAATGACTTGCCCTGTTAAATCCTTCATACCCCAGCGTGTCATAACGATGATGATTGCGCCCCCAGGCTGGAGTCGCTGTCGAGGACCTGATGAATACCATTCAAAGGCGTTATCGAATGCGCTTGAGGATAACGCATCTTGCTCCGAATGCGGGTCATCGATAATCAATAAATCGGCACCGCGTCCTGTCATTGCTGCACCAACGCCTGCTGCAAAGTATTCGCCCCCAGCCGATGTTCCCCATCTACCCGCAGCTTTATCGTCTGCTTTCAACCCTGTCTTTGGAAATATCGCGCTGTAGTCTGGCGTGTTGATTAGATCACGAACCTTACGTCCAAACCGTACCGCAAGTTCGGTGTTATGTGTTGCCTGTATTATCTTTAACTTTGGATTGCGCCCCAAAAACCACGCAGGCATAAGATACGATGCAAATTCTGATTTGCTATGTCGAGGAGGCATGTTTACAATCAAACGCTTTAGCTCGCCCCTTGCAACTCGTTCTAGCTTCTCGGCAATAATCCTGTGATGCCGTCCTTCAATAAACCCCTCGTACACATGATGAACAAAAGGCATAAACTCATCTTTTGCCTTTTCACGAATCGACAGCTTTACCTGTTGATTCTCTAACGCATAGATTTCCTTTAAAACCTCTTCGGGTACGCCATTAAAGCCTTCTGCCAACTGCTGCTCCTGTAGGAGATAAAACAAATGGATCAGGAAGCGAGACAGGCGTTGCCTGCGTCATCGGTGCAAAGCTCGTTGGAAACCCAGACGTTGGTGCCATCTGAAAGTTGCTTCCGGGTGTTGGTGGTGTCGCTGGCCCCGCAACATCAAACATAGGCTGGCATACGCCACCAATTAACTGAAAGCCCGGAGGACACGGATCCCCCGCATCCTTCTCTGGTCTTTCGGTTGGGTTAACCAGATTTGCAAAAGGACCCGTGTAGCTGGCATCTTTAGGACCATCATATGTTACGATGCCAGAAGGACTCAAGGTTAATGTGCCCTGACCCACCTGTGCAGAACCACCACCTGTAGAATAATCATATTTACTTCCAGGTATAGAAGCAAACTGCTGTAGCTGGTTTATCTGACCTTGATAAAGAGCGTCACCAACCAATGGCAATCTTGATAAGAAATTTGGATTAAGAGCCGTTATGTCCTGTCGCTGGTTGGTAACAGGAAAGAAACTATCGTCATCGTCTACGTCCTCAAATCCTAAATCTGGTTCTGGAGAAGCAGGAGTCGTGGTTCCAGAAGCAGGAGGTAAAAAAACTTCGTCAATAGCTGCGTCAGGTGCAATGCCTTGATCTTGAAGACTCGCGATTCCTGAACCCTGATTCATGGCATTACGTGTCAAAGCTAACACAGGAGAAACATCAGCCGTAATCGGATTAATACCGCCAAACTCGGCACCAAAGTTTCTTGTGTCCCGATCCGTGATATTAGCAGCCTCTCTCATTAAATCTTCACGAAAGGATGTCCCTCCCATATAAGGTATTGAGTCAAAGTCTGAATCTGTTTCTGTCTGTGTATTTGAAACTGCGGTTAATGTCGCGTTTGCAAGCCGACCACCTGTAGGATCAGTATTATCTACAACAGACCTGTCTCTTGCCAGAGGATCGTTTGGGCCTAGTATTCTCGGTATACCATCTACTGTCAAAACTACCCTGCCGTCAGGTAACGTGGTTCGCGTAATGTTCTGGCGTGTACTACTACCGCTTTTACGAGGCCCAAAATCTCTACCAGCATCACTAGAGGGTGGAGCAACAACAGGAACAGGTGTTGGTCTGCCGCTTGCTCGGTCATCCCCCGCCCTGCTTCTACTTCTTTGAGCTGCCTGATTGCGCCTCATTGCTGCTTGACGTTGAGCTGCCGATTGGTCTGTGCCAAACTCAGCACCAAAATTATCCGCATCCTTGCTACCAGAATCTTTCTTCTCACCCATGTGCTAACCTCTTCTTAATCCAACCAACCCTGTCACCGCGCCTCCAGTAACAATAATCATGGTTCGTGACCTCTGCTAAATACTTATATAAGTCTCTACATATGTACAGTACACTATCTTGGGCTACCATGTCCATAACCCATAATCTATCACCCTCGGTTCTTGCAAAAACTTCGTTCCCATTATAACTTCCTGTCACAGCCTCGTCATGAGTTAAATATGCCCACGTCACAAAAGCCGTTAAACTGTTGTCGCGAAAATAATAACGAACCTTGCCATGCTGAACAGCAGGAATGAACCGATAGCCAAGGTTCCTGATACTCTGTTCTCGATACAAGGGCGCAGAATCCAGTAACACACACATGCGCCCAAACAACTCAAAGGCATTGAGATTACCAAATGAATTTATACTAGAATTTTTTTCCACGCCTAGGGACTCCTATTGCTCTTTTACTACCGATTCTCGCAACTTGCAACTTGGGATGGTTGGTCAAATGAAAAAACACGTGAATAAATCTACCCAACTTGGGTGGGTGGGTGGGTGCGGCCGCCCGATTTTTTTGTCAAGGGGGTCGGGGGGTCAATGATTTGACACGCCCCGCCCGATTGCCCCAAGTAACCCTATATGTAGTATGTCTGGCCAGGTCCTAGCACAAGATGCTGCACACAAGATATAGTGGTGTCAAAGTCTCGGCATACTAGATGGCTGCTCGTAGCATATTGTATTATACTATTGCATAATGTGTTTTTTTCTGGTATTCTGATTAAGTCTTAATCAGAAAGAAAGGAAACAAGACAATGATAAACTATAGATTAGAATATCAAAACGTTGAGCGTAATCATGAGAAAGAAATAGACGTTTTCAAAAGGGATTACGAAGCAATGGAAGAGATTGAAAAGAAAGCTAAAAAAATAAAGCTAGACATTGAAAAGGAAGCTATTGAGCGAGGTTTGGCAAAGCGTGAGCCAAAAAACAAACAAGCTAAACCTACACCTAAAATGCCTAGTTATTCTGTTATGATGGATGCATTGAAAGCTCTTAACATGAATACAGAAGAAGCGTTTACAGAATTAAGAAATATTCTCTGTGATTACTTTCTAAATCATAACAAGTATTTAACAAGTGCAGGCATTGAAAGAAAGCGTACCAAAAAGCAAGCATGGGAAAAGACGCTAGAAGAAACAACGAGAAATCCTGCGACTACCTTAATGTGGAGGAATAAATAAATGAGTACACAAGCAGAACAAGATCTAGAAAGAGCGATTGACAAAGCAAAAAGCTTTGACGATCAATATGAAATTAAGAGAGTGATCCATCAAGCATTGATGGATCATTACTTCAAAGATAAAAATCCTATGCTTATGAATGAGAGCGAGCCAGAAAAAGCAGAAGCCTTATTTAAAAAAGTGGGTGAATGGATGGATCGGATATTCGGAAGTGAAGAAATGAGTGATGATGATCTAGCCTTTGACGTGGATTTACCTAACAAGTTTAAAATCGAGGTTACACAAAACCATGAGGGATCTAAATGGTATTTGTGCGCTTATGATAATAACGGGGAACATTTTAGCTCTTACGATTGCCAAAATGAAAAGGGCGTGTTTGCTATGATATCAATTGTTTCACAAGAAGAGATGAGAGAATAAGATTAAACCATCAAGGAAAGGCGGGGCAACCCGCCTTTTTTTGTTTGGTATTTTCGGCTGCCTATGGTATGTTCAAGGATAATCTTATTATCATGGATAAGGTTTCCTTTCAGAAAACCAGCCCTTTCGGGCTGGTTTTTTTTATTTCCCGACCCGACCCGACCCGAAAAAAACTCCAGTACCGACCCGACCGAATACTTGCATTAAATATGTGATTCTGGTACAATATAGGACACTATGGGAAAGGATAGTTTAACCATGATAAAAGCAAACGGTTATATAATATATAAAGGCGCGAGTTTACTTGATGGGAAGCCTATTGTAGCAATTGCACAAATAGGTAAATCACACAATAAGAAAACGGGTGCAATGATACAAACACAAATTATTAGATCGGATATAGATCCGATAGAAGCATCAAAGACGGGTGAAGACTTTTCTATTTGTGGGAATTGCCCCCATCGGGGCATTGCACACGATGATCCAAAAAAGAAAACCGCCAAGAATAGATCATGCTATGTCACTTTAATGCATGCCCCTTTAACTACATATAAGCAATTTAAAAAAGGGGCTTATCCTTTATTAAAGGGACATGATGAAATTAAGGAAATAGCAAAAGATCGCGAAGTAAGGATCGGGACATATGGCGATCCAAGTGCTGTTCCGTCCTATGTTTGGAAATCATTAATAAAAGAAGCAAGAATGCATACAGCATATAGTCATCAAGCTAACTTTAAAAATGCGGATTTTAGATCAGATATGTTTATGAATTCTGTTGAAACCTTAGACGATGCAATTATTGCGTGGGGCAATGGTGATCGCACTTTTAGAGTGCTTAAAGATATTAAAGAATTAAAAAAGGATAAAGAGATTTTATGTCCAGCAAGTGAAGAAGCGGGCAAAAAAACATCTTGCATCAAGTGCGGATTATGTGCAGGCACGACTACAAAATCCAAAAAATCTATTGCCATAGTCGCACATGGTAACGGATCTAAATACGTAAAGGAACTAGCATAATGGGGCTTACGCCCCATTTTTTTTGTCCAGCCGTTTCGGCTGCAGAAGGTCTTAGTCCTCGATACTAGTTCCGCCTAGGTCGGGACTGGAGTTTTTCCTGACCCGACCCGAATTAAGAATCCCGATTCCCGACTTCCGAACCTCGCCCCATAATTCATTGTAACTGTTACCCTTATATATACATGGGGCACGAATCCCGATACTTGATACTAGTCCCGAATCCCGACCCGAAAATAAAAATAGATTGCCGTCCCGAGGGGCTTTAACCAAGATAAAGTTTATGCCACCTAAACGAGAATACGCAGTATTCCAAGCAATTTGTTCGGGAGATAGGTTTACCTTATATCCTTTTGTAACCTTTAATTCAGTCCAAAAGCATAATCCGTCCCATATGAAATGAACATCAGGGACTCCACCACCATGTCTATTTTCTATCCTAGTCGCTAGACATTTCTTCGGTAAATTCTTCTTTACTGTTAGCCAAAAGTTTTTCTCCAACATTGTTCTTTTCCTGATACTCACCTTCTATAAATGCCTGTGGATATTCACGTCTTAACTTTGCTAGTCGCAGAGATATTTCTTCTTTGGACATTTCATCTAATTGATGAATTTGTTCACGTCTATCAACCGTCAACCCACCTAATGCAGAACGTATCTTTTCAGCATTAATAGCTGATGAAAATTGCCCAGCCTCTTCTGCACCGTCAGATAAATCTTTTAAACGTTTAAGTTGTCCTATAAGAGTGACACCATATTTGCGCTCACGTTCTTCTCTTAATTCTTCTATATACTGTATTAACAGAGGAAATCTTCCATCCAATAATTTGTATGCCATTTGATGCGGAGCTTTATTTGTATATCCTGCCTTCCTAGCGCATTCAGCATTAGAATAAATTCCTTCCACATAAAATTGAGCAAACGTTTTTTGTCTTTCTGTTAAACCTTGTGGTCTACCAAGTTTATTTGTCACACTTGTCTCCTAAATTTGTCACACTTGTCACACTTCTATACCTTTATAACAGGGAAAATGCGGTTTTTGGAAGTTCCTATATATAGTAATTTTACATAAAACAGGGTTAGTAGTGTGACAAACGTGACAAAGTGTGACAAATTTTGGAATTGTAAGGGACTGGAAAAAAACAAACTTTTATTTTTTGTCACACTTGTCACACTTGTCACACTTGGTTTGAAAAAATTTTTTTATTTTTTTTTTTTCAAGAAATACTTCTATAAGTGTGACAACGTGACAAATAATATGAGTAAGTGTCTTTTTTGTTGCATAGTGTCCTAGATATATGTATTCTGTAAATATCTTAAACAACATCCATAGGAGGACAACATGGATACACTTCAAGAAACATTCGGGGTATTTCCCAAGCGAGCAATCTTAAATATTAATTTAGAATGCCAACATTGTGGAGGACATGGTTTCGATATCGACCCCAACACTCGGGAAACTATTAACTGTGACGAGTGCGATGGTTCAGGATTCTACTTTCAACAATCAATTCAGTTAGGAGACAGATAATGGATAAAAGAGAAGCACAAAAATTAAGAGAGGAATTAAATAAAGTTCTTAAGTCCTTTGATAGTGACTATCAAGCAACTGTTGGAAATTGTACTTACAATTCAGTTGATGCCACATTTAAAGTAACACTCGCTAAACAAGGTACTCCAAGTAAAGAAGAGCGTGACTTGGCATATTATTCAGAACTAGATGACGTAGATCCAACTCGGATTGGTGACTTGCCTGATGGTCAATATTCTATGATAGGTTATCGGGAGAAGGCAAAGAAAAACACTTACATCATAAAGAAGTTACCATCAGGTGGTGATTATGTAATCGACCGATATATGGCAAGAAAATATTTTGGTAAGCAAACAGGTTTAGATGAATTAGTAAAGAAAGATCGTGACCACGAAAACGCTTGGGCTAAGAACGTTAAGAAAAATGGAGTGGAGATTTAAAATGATACTTAAGAAAGCAACAGAAGTAGATTTTTTGTTTAGTGCTAGTCTTGGTTCTGCATTCAGTTCAGAGGCTATTAAAGAATTATTTCATTTTTATTCTGAAATTTTTGAAGGAGATGATTTAGATTTTGATGATCTTGTAAAAGAGATTATTTCTGATTGGGTTGAATATACTGAAGCATCTCTTCGTAGTCATTATGAAATGGATATTGCAGAGTTAGTAGATGATGATCCAGATGTAATATTAACTGCGGATGATGAATTAGAGATTATATTGAAACATCTAAAAGGACAAACCAAAGTAATTACTATGGTTAATACCTCACATCATGGGGGTTATCCTGTGGACTATTACACTTTTTTAGTTAAGGAATCTCAGTAATGACTTCTCAAAAAACAACGTTTGATGAATGGATGAAGGAATTGGACAAAGTCCTATCGTCTAACACAGGTGGCATTACTCACCATGATTTGCCTGACGCAGATTATCGTGGGTATTTTGATGATGGCATTTCCGTAAGGAATGCCATCAATGACTTTGTTTGGGACGCTTGGTCTGATGAACAAGCTCTACAATATTTATTGGAGGATGTGTAAAGCGTTACTGACGAGTCTTGATTAGACGAAACAGGCAACATGCCTGTCTGACGCAAGTCAAAATGTAAACTAAGATTGAAAGGAAAAGAAATGTATCACGATTCAAGATTGGGCTTAGAAGTAACAAAAGTTACTTTAAAGGTTCAGGAAGATATTGCTTACTTTGAATTTTTTCAAAAGGATAACACAAAGCCCATGCATCACGTTACTTGCTATGCACCAGAGTTTAATGCCACGGAGTTATTCAAAGGCAAGTTAGAGAAGTTTGAAACTATCGTTCTTATTGATAATACTGGAGAATAAAAAATGTCTAAATTTGTTTTTAAAAACGGAGATACCTTGGAGATGAAGGGTATCAAACATTTTGAAGCAAACTCGGAAGAGACTTATTGCTTTAACGCTAATGTCTATCTTAATGGCAAGAAAGTTATTGAGGTTAGTAACGATGGACATGGTGGAGCAAATCGGGAATATCCGACAGAGGCTTTTGGGTATGGTGGTTTAAGAGATATTCAAGAAAGATGTCGTGAGGAAATGCCAAAATGGACTATGGAAGAATTTAATCCAGAGGACAAAACCGAACATGATACTACCTTTGAACATTGGTGTTCTCATCAGGTTGGGGATTGGTTAGACGAGAAGCACTATAAAAAAGAGCTATCTAAGAAAGTGTTTATCGTTGAGAAAAACGAGCCAAATGAAATATATGAGATTAAGTTTCGGAATAAACCGAAGAAAATAGAAAGAAATCATATTGTGTCTGCTCGTAGTTTATACCCAGAAGCGTTGATATTGAACGAGATTCCATTAAACGAAGCTATTGCAATCTTTAAAAACGGAGGATTATTAAATGCCTAATTGGTGTCAGAACGTGATTTATGTAAATCATGAAAATTTT
>Ga0209348_1000080_pt1 | contig 59203 bp, 76 predicted proteins | sample ETNvirenome_2_30_FD_184065 | JGI IMG/M metagenome (GOLD analysis project Ga0209348, IMG submission 184065) | Marine viral communities from the Pacific Ocean - ETNP_2_30 (SPAdes) (version 2) | ecosystem: Environmental > Aquatic > Marine > Oceanic | place: Pacific Ocean | collected 2013-06-22 | reverse complement strand
CCAAATCGGGTAGCTACTACGTGGAGTTAGACACGTTCGTACCCGAGAAGAAAACAGATACGGCTCCCAAGAAGGAAGCTGACCTACCATTCTAATGTTTGGTGTTTTTTTGTTTCGAGGGGGGGGAGGAAACTCCTCCCCTTTTTTTATGAGCAAATGCTTAGAATTAGAGCGCATATACTATTATTGTTCTACTATTATTTTATTTTTATTTTTTATATACGAGGGAAAAAAGTTAACATAATGCACAACTCACTGATTGTCAGCGAGAAACTCAGCATAAAGTCAACATAAACTCAGCATAAACAATCAAATCATGACATCAAACATCACAATTTTCAAGAACATCAAGGAGACAGATGCCCCATTCCATAGGAACGTAGGGCATATTATCACACGCATCAAGGATGGTGCATCCAAGGAACTTGTCAAGCGTATCCGCAAGGAGCAACGCAAGTCAGAGCGTAATGAACTGAAGAAGCAACTACCCGCCATCTGTTTCAGCGGTATCTTCACCAAGCGTAACGACAGCAGTATACAACAGCACAGCGGATTAATCTGCTTGGACTTCGATGGATACGAGAAGTCGAAGGATATGCTACAAGACAAGGAGAACATCACGAAGTCTCCGTACACATACTCGGTATTCATATCACCATCGGGACAAGGGCTGAAGGTATTGGTCAAGATACCACAAGACGTAGACAACCACGTCAACTACTTCAATAGTCTGAAGAAGCACTACAACAACGACAAGTTTGATGATACGTGCAAGAACATCAGTCGTGTTTGCTACGAGTCGTATGACCCATTGATATACGTCAACGAGAACTCAAGCGTATGGGATAAGATTGAGGAGAGAGAGTACAGCGAGAAGCATCAGTACAGAGATGCACCAACAATCCCAATCACGGACGAGAATAAAATCGTAGACATCCTTGTCAAGTGGTGGACAAAGAAATATCCTATGGTCGAGGGACAGCGTAACCATAACTGCTACGTGTTGGCATCAGCGTTCAATGACTTTGGTGTAAACAAATCATTGGCGGGATACGTAATGTCCAACTACGAGTCGGCTGACTTCAACGAGATGGAGATACAGCGCACGATTGATTCAGCGTACAGCAACACAGCGAACTTCGGAACCAAGTACTACGAGGACGAGGAGAGGGTGCAGAGTCTCAAGGTGAAACTGAAAAGGGGTGCATCAAAAAAAGAACTACGTTCCCAACTAGAGGAGTCTCACTTGGAGAACGATGTTATCGAGGCGGTGCTTACGCGCATAGATGAGGAGGCTCAAGAGACACAGTTTTGGATGAAGACTGACAAGGGTGTAGTTAAAATCATACACGTTCTGTTCAAGCAATTCCTAGAGGATAACGGATTCTACAAATTCAATCCCGAGGGGAGCAAGAACTACGTGTTCGTGAAGGTCACCAACAATCTCATTGACCATACCGATGAGAAGGAGATAAAGGACTTCATCCTAAACCATCTGATAGAGATTGATGACCTAAGTATTTACAATCACTTCGCTGATAAGGTGCGATACTTCAAAGAAGATTTTCTTACGCTACTCAGTACGATTGATATCTACTTCATCGAGGACAACAAGGACACGTCGTATCTGTACTACAGAAACTGTGCGGTCAAGATTACCAAGGATGATATTCAGATGATAGACTACATTGACCTTGGTGGTTACGTATGGAAAGACCACGTCATCGACAGAAACTTCACGGTGTGCCAAGCCAACACAGACTATCGCAGATTCATTGCGAACATCTGTAACGGAGAGGAGGACAGAGTGAAGGCGATGCATTCAACGATTGGATTTATGATGCACGGACACAAGAACCTATCGTTCTGTCCTGCGGTGATTCTCAATGACGAGGTTATCAGCGACAATCCCGAGGGAGGTACGGGCAAGGGCATCTTCATGAATGCTCTTGGTCATATGAAGAAGGTAGTCACCATTGATGGTAAGTCATTCACGTTCGAGCGTTCGTTTGCATACCAACTTGTGTCGGCTGATACGCAGATACTTGTGTTCGATGATGTGCGTAAGCACTTTGACTTCGAGCGATTGTTCTCTGTGGTGACCGAGGGGTTGACGTTGGAGAAGAAGAACAAGGATGCCATCAAGATACCGTTCAGCAAGTCACCTAAGATTGCAATCACAACCAACTACGCCATCAAGGGTACGGGTAATTCATTCGCAAGGAGGAAGTGGGAACTTGAGTTACATCAGCACTACAACAAGAACTACACACCGATGGATGAGTTTGGTAAGCTGTTCTTCAGCGATTGGAATGATGATGAGTGGTGTGCGTTTGACAACTACATGATAGGGTGTCTTCAAGGATACTTAAGTACGGGTCTAATTGAAAGTAAGTTTGTTAATCTCAAGGTTCGTCAGCTATCGGCAGAGACATCGCACGACTTCATCGAGTGGTGCGGTCTTATCAATGGCTCAGACGAAAACCATTTGCTCAAGGTCGATACCAAGATACATTTGCAGAATGCATACATGGAATTCATTGAGCAGTATCCCGACTACGGACCGAAAGCAAAGCTGACCATTAGTCGTATACGATTCAACAAATGGATGGTGGCATACGCCACGTTTAAGTCGGGTGCAAGACCACAAGAAGGTCGCGACATGGCGGGCAAGTGGATGAGAATAAAAAGAAATGATGAGGTCAACACACAAACCAAACTTACTGTCTAACGACTTGGGATATGATGACTGCGAACATCTGATTCAACTATATTCTTTGCGAAATGTAATGTTTGCTAAACTTCAAAAGAAGATTGGCAGAGGAAGGAAGGCTAAGTTTGTTGAGGTGTTCAAATGGAATGACCCAAGCCACGATATGGTAAGAGAAAATATAATGTATTCAATTAAAATTTACGAAGAGAAATGTTCAAGTTCAGACAATACCAATCAGACATAATCGACAGAGCAACAGCTATCTGTCAGCGTTATGGGTTTGTCTATCTTGCAATGGAGGTGCGAACGGGTAAGACACTAACGAGTCTTGGGTTGGCAGATAAACTTGGTCGAAAGAACGTGTTGTTCGTAACCAAGAAGAAAGCCATCAGCAGTATCGAGAGTGACTACGCTACGCTCAATCCTAACTACAACATCGTGGTTATTAACTACGAGTCATTGCATAAGATAGATGACCTACCATACGACATGATGATACTTGATGAGGCGCACACATTGGGTGCGTTTCCAAAGCCAAGCAAGAGAGCGAAGCAAGTCAGGGAGATGGTGGCAAAGTACAAGCCAATCGTCTGCCTACTATCGGGTACGCCAACTCCCGAGTCGTACTCACAGATGTACCATCAGGTGTATGGCATACCAACCAATCCATTCAAGGAGTATCGCTCGTTCTACAAGTTTGCTAGTGAGTATGTGGATGTGAAGCAGAGAAAGATTAACTCTCTTATAATGAACGACTACTCCAACGGACGTAGTGTTATCATTGATAGGATGAAGCCTATGACCATATCATTTACGCAGGGTGCAGCGGGGTTCGTTAATCACATCGACGAGGTGGTGCTAAACGTAAAGATGAATCCAACGACGTACAAGATTGCGAGTGCGTTGAAGAAGCATCGCGTGGTAGAGGGTGAGGGTGAGGTCATCCTTGGCGATACACCTGCGAAGCTAATGCAAAAGCTACATCAGATTTACTCGGGTACGGTTAAGTTTGAGAGTGGTGAGTCGATGGTTCTTGATAGCACCAAGGCTGAGTTCATCAAGGATAGGTTCAAGGGACAGAAGGTAGGAATCTTCTACAAGTTCAGAGAGGAGTACAACGCATTGAAGAGTGTCTTTGAGGACACACTATGCAATACGCTTGATGAGTTCAATGGAAGTGACAAGAACATAGCGTTGCAGATTGTGAGTGGGAGGGAGGGCATAAGTCTGCGTGAGGCTGATGCGTTGGTGTACTACAACATTGACTTCAGTGCCACATCATATTGGCAGTCGAGGGACAGAATGACAACCAAGGATAGACGAACAAGTAAAGTCTATTGGTTATTTTCAGAGAGGGGGATAGAGAAGGACATCTACAAGGCGGTGTCCAATAAAAAGGATTATACACTTAAACATTTTAAAAAAGATTTTTTATGAACGATGATACATTATTTGCAGACGGATTTAACGATGCCATACTAGGGCTATCAACCGAGTGGGAGAATGTGCCACGGGTTGTATACTCAAAGCACAAGATGGTTCTCATTATAATGAAGGAGGGTCTTACCTACGAGGAGGCGGTTGAGCATCTAGAGTACAACGTGTGGGGTGCATACGTTGGAGAGGGTACACCAATATACTGTGAGGATAGGTTCGGAGAAACGCGAGATGCCATTGAAGAATTGTTGGATGTTTACGAAAACTAATCTTTATATTTATACAGTGAGGTTCATTAAGTTCTTGGTTGTTTGGATTAGTCAAAACTTAGCGATTCCGTTTTGGATTGTGGGTCACGTACACTTATCAATCCATAGCTTTCACGATGCGATAGAATTAGTTTCATCTGTTGGAATGAATGTTATCGTAGCCATTGGATTCTTAATTGATTACAACAATGACCGAGCAACAGATACAGAGCAAAAGGATAAAGCAACTTGAGGACGATGGGTACTACGTTGTCAAACTAATCAAGACAAACAAGAACGGGATACCTGACTTGATTGCAATACCAAAGGGGGCTGACGTTTTATTTAGCGAGGTGAAGAAACCAAATGGAAAGGTGTCAAAGTTACAGGAGTACAGACTAAAAGAACTTAAAGGATATGGATTCAAAACAGAAGTATACAGAGGCGATGCATGAGGAGAACTTTTATGAGGTTGATGATTGGTTTATCCAAAAGCTAAGGAAGGCTCCGAGGCAGATAGGTATTCACATCGCCAATCTCATAGACAAGAACTACGCATCTCTCCCCACCGCTGTAGGGTGGACACAGAATGTTGGTGGTGTTTGTGCCACCACAGACGAGCCGTTCTATTTTGAGTTGGAATATCTAAAGCAACCCGATGAGCCACCAATATTTTTAGACATCAAGGAGATTGATGTTGACGATTATTTAGATTATATTTTAGAAAACAAAACACTTAAATTAAATGAAGTTGAGAAAGGTAAACAAGAAGACGAAGCAGGGACTAGTTGATTCTATATCTAAGATATTGGATGTAGATATAACAGAGCAAACAAGAAAGCGAGATGTCATAACGGGAAGAATGATTTACTATGCCCTTCTGAGAGACATGAATCATTCGTGGACATCAATCGCACGAAGCGTAAATAAGAACCACGCCACAATTATTAGTGCATACCAAACATTCGAGGACTTGATTGACTATGACTATGAATTGCAAGAAAGTTTGCAAAGGGTAAAGGAAGATTTTTATGATAGAAACAACAAGCATCCGTTTCAGTTTGTGTCAAGGATGAGATTGGAGGGTGATGCCATAGATTTGGAGAAGCAGAATAAAAAACTTACATTAGACATTAACGAGTTAATGCTTGAACGAAGTCGATATGAGAAATACTTTCCGATACTAGATGTGCTACGTGTACACGACAACATATTAGATAGAGATACATTAAAGGAAGTTGCTAATAAATTAAATCACACATTAAATGGACTATACAATAAACGACATAGATAAAATACTAGAGTTCAAGACGTGGTCTGACCGCAAGAAGATTGACGAGTTATTAAGAATGGACTGTGAGATGTACACTAATCTAGGCATTGAATCCACCAAGAAAGAAAAGTCTGAGGTTACCAAAAACTCAAGGCGTATTTACAAAGCAATCAAAACAATAGACCAAAGGTTGGGGCATACCTTCCTCTTGGCTATGGACTCCACCTTATGAAAATAGATGCGCTAGATACACTTAGGATTGTCCGTGTCAACAATGTTATGGACAGTATCTATGATGCTAGTGCAGAGATATACGAATCGCTAATGGATGAGGACTACGATGACCTGCATAGGAACATTATAAGAATGCGAGAGTTGATTGATAACATAGAGGAATCAATCAAGGATGAACTATAAGGTCTGCAATATATGTGGTGAAAAAAAGTCAGAGGATAAATTCTATTTAAGAAAGAACAAGAATCGTCGTGGTGATTGCATTAAGTGTTGCTCGGCAAGAAAGAAAAGGAAGAGGCAAGAAACAAGTCAATGGATTATTAATTACAAAATGTCAAGGGCGTGCGAGATGTGCGGATACTCAAAAGAAACGCACGCTAGTTTTACCCCAAGGGCTTTACACTTTCATCACGCTCAAGGAAACAAAGACTTTACGATTGGTGACATAGCGAGGACAGGACACAGCGTAGAAAAACTAAGCAAGGAGGTTGATAAGTGCGTACTGCTTTGCGCACGATGTCACATAGAGGTACACGAGAAATGAGATTCGAAAAAGCATCAGACCTACAGAGAGAGCGCAAGGCGATAGAGAAGTTCACGAGCAAGTTCAACGGCACGTACAAGAAGCTTGACCCCAACGACATTGACTACCGTGTGTTCGACGACAAGGGAAACCTTATAGCCTATGCCGAGGTCAAGGGTAGACTACGTAGTCTGTCAAGCGCATACCCACTACCTATCGCTGCACGTAAGGTTGTCAAGCTGTGCGACAAGAGGTTGAACCCCGTTATTATATGGGCGTGCGATGATGGCATCATCTACGGTAAGCCAACAGAGATACAAGGCTCAGTCAGATGGGGAGGCAGAAAGCCACGCGAGGGTGCCGTCAACGATGAGGAGCTGATGATATACTACGACAAGCAAAAAGGCTTCAGATACTATAAGTATTATGAGGAATGAGTTTGGATATATCCAAAATTTGTTTTATCATTGTGAAAGAAAATAGATGAGGAAAAAGGGGGTGTGTCTTCAAGGACACATCCCCTTCCTTTTTTATGGTTGCATCCTACGCTTCCTCGGTCTCAATCCCCTCGGCTTTCTCTTTGGTTCCTTGCCAAGATTCCTGAACCCATCGGTTGCGTAGTACAAAGCCACCTGCTTATCTGTGAACTCACGTCCGCTCGGACTAACATTCCTATTCTTTCCTATCTTCTTGAACGGCATATCTTAAATGTTAACGTCTTCTACCACTTCCCGTGTTAGTTCTACCACTTCCCGTTCTAGTTCTACCACTTCTACTAGAACCACTTCGTCCACTTCCCGTATTAGTTCTACCACTTCTACTAGGACCACTTCTACCTTCGGTTCTTGTGTTTGAACGTTTTCGTTTTTTCCCCTTAGGTTGCTTTCTGAAGTCATCGTCAAATATATTCCTCGGCTTTTCTCCTGTTATAGCTTCACTTCCCTTAATCTGAAACTGTGAGTAGCCCAACAGCTTCATTAGTGCATCTCTTGGGTCATTCCAATCTATGCCATCACCGTAGTTATCGTAAAACTTTTTGACGGTTGGCATAGGGATACCAATAAGAGTACAAAGTTCAGCATTTCGTCTGTCTATCATATCCTGATAGTACTCCTTGTCGGGGCTTGTCTCATCTATTTTCTTCTGCATGAGAATTACCTTCTGAAGTGTTGAAAGCAAAGGTAGTGCTCTTGTTGTCTCACCTGCCCACGGCTTACCTGTTGCGTAGTCCCCTCCCCAATTAAGTATCTCTCCAAATACAATGAGTGAGTTCAAGTTACCTAAAAACAAAGCTCTCGCTAAATCAGGGTAGTCCTCATCCTCCCTCCAATCTCTAAGGATTCCCGGCATACCGATAGCCACATACTGAAAAAGGGTTGGCGCAACAGCGTGATACATCACAAGTGTTCTGAAGTTTTCGAACATCGTTCCTTTGCCACCCTTACCGCGCATACTTCTACCAAACTGTCTGACAGCCTGAATCTCTTTTCGTAGATACTGCTTAGGTGCTGTTTGGAATAGACCCATAAACCTTGTAGCTGCACCCGCATTTTGGAAGTAGTCCTTATCCTGCAGGTCCTGAGACTGTTGTGTTCTCTTGGTGTCCCGCTCAAACTTTCTAATGGCAATCTTAATCGCCTGCTCCTCTGTCTTTCCCTGCTTAATTGCCTGTGCCTTGTAGTAGGAGTAGTTTGGAGAACCACCCATAAGGATGGCTGTCATATCCCCGAACTTGGTGTTGAACATAAGGAAGTTGGTAAACCAAGTTGCCCCCGTTCTTACCTTGCTAGGGATAAACTTCTTCATTGCGTTGTCGTTGTAAGACTCAAGAACCCTAAATATGCTCTCGTTCTTTCTGTCCCTAACGTACACAGAGTTGTCGTATATCTCCTTCATAGTTGACTTGAGGCTAACTAAATTCTTAGCTGAGTAAAGCATATAGTTTGCAACCCCTATGTCGTTCATATACGTAACCATTGATGTCAACTGCTTAATCATAATCACAGGTGATATGGCAATACGTGCTACAACAAACGTGCTTGTGACCGCATTGACAAACCTATCCATCAAAGTTCTCTGTCCACCCCTATTGGATATTGTTTTAATAGAACCATCAATCAGTTTGTACACTGCTTTGCCATTTATCTTTTCAATGGCATCCTTGATGTTAGGGTCTTTAAATATTCTGTTGATGTCCCTAACATTCTCAGCATAGGCTGCGAAGTATTCCATCTCATTGAGGTATGAGTACAGCGCATCAGTACCGTTCATAGCCTCGATGGCTGCGTTGGTGTTCACCCTCTCCTTAATGGAGCTTGCCGATATAAAGTTGTTCGCCATTGGCGCACTACCTAAAAGGTCTATAGGTTGAGGGTCTACATTTTTTCTATATATCCTACCTGCATAGAACTGATTGAGAGGCATATTGGTTTTGTATATCTTTTTGTATACATCGTTGTAGTGATTGTAAAGTGATGGGAAGTACTCGTTGACCTGCCAATCAGCAAAAGCTTTTACCTCGGGCTTAAGCTTTGCCTCCATCTCAGCCATCACACGTTTGTAATCCTCACCGTACATAGTTCTGAAGGATGCTTTGTTTGCGGGGTCCTTGTACATATTGTACAGATAGTACATTTGGTTTTGACTTAGCTTAAGGTTTTTGCCCCTTGCTATTATACCTGTCTCCTTTATAATGCTATGGGACCTTGCGGCACTCACCCATTTCTTACCGTATAGCTCTTTCATCTTGTCCCTTATGATGGCTTCTTGCTCCATCATTCGAGCTTTGAAGGCAATGGATGAATCGTCCATCTTGTTGGTTACTAGCTCCTGCATTTTACCACCAAACATCTCACCGGGAAGTCTAGATATTTTATCCATCAATCCATCGAGAGCTTCAGCTGAAATAAATATCAACTCAATACCCCTTCCTATATCCCTAAAGAATCGACCAATACGCTCACCTACTTTTGTTGCAATCTCATCTTGCTCCCTACCGAACGTTTCATCATCAAGTTTTTGCTTAGAACCTTTTGAATTGAAGTCAATTCTGTTGCCTGTGATGTCCTCGTAGGCATCGGTCTTGTCTCTGTTGAGCCTTTCCTTTTCTGCCTTTAGCTCATCCTTTAGCTGAGACTTTCCATCCGCTATCATCGACCGAAGTGTATCGGCAATGTTATCAAGGTAATCAAGCTTTATGGATGCCGCGTTCATATCGGTGATTCCCTCCTGCTCGGTAACCATCTCATTGGCAGCGTTTAACTGAAGGGCTATGATAACATCCACCGCTCTGTCTTGCTCTTCTTCGGTAAGAACCTCCTTGTTGTTTAGCTCCTGCAACTCAGCACGAAGCCTAGCCTCTCGCAGCTGAAACTCCTCTAGCTTAGAGCCCTTCGGAACAATCTTGCTCTTTATATACTGAATACGCTTGTTTGTCTCAAGGGATATAGTCTTTGCTTTACGTCTACCTGATTCAGTTTTTTCGTACTTACCCTCAAGGATAGCCTTTATCTCTGCCTCAAGTATTTTAGTGTTCTTGTTGATTACAAACTCTTCTACCTTAGCAAATACCGCCTCTATGTTTTCGTCTGTAGCTACGGTGATATCGTTGATTAACTCAAGCACCTCCTCCGTTGTGTATATAGATTGAGGAAGTGTTTTTCTTAAAAAGTTTCTTATGCTTGCCTTTGCCTTCTGAAGGTCACGTCTTGTGCGTACACTCTCAGAAACCATTGTTCTAGCCTTCTGTATTTTTCTACCTATATTCTGACTAGGGCGAATACCAACCTGCTTCTGTAGCTGAGATAACATTGATGCCTGCTGAATAGTAAGCCTGTTACTCTTACCCTTACCCTCTGCCTTGTACTCAGGCTGTGCCTGCAAATACTCAATGGTCTTGTCCATTATCTCCTCCTCAGTAAGCTTTGCCTTTCTCTTGTTGTTCTTCTTTACAAGCTTATCCTTGAATGCAGCGGTCTTCTCCTGCATCTCCTCTAGGCTCATTCTGTCAGCCTTCTTTTTATTTTTCTTATTTAAGTCATTGCGAAACTTCTCAGTCTTATCGTTTATCTGTTGCTCTGTTAGCTCAGGTTTTGAGTTGTTTCTATCACGTATTGAGTTCTCGTATGCCTGCACTTCCGCATCTATCTGAGCAGGGGTAAGTTTGTTTCGTCCTGTAATAAGAACCCCCTTAACAACCCTACGCTTGTTTGCCTTCTCCAAGCTTTCTCTAAACTCATTAACCTCAGACTGAATCTCCTTCTCACTGAGCCTAGTAAGGCTCTCTCTATAGGACTTTGTCTGCGCTGTGATTTGTTCTTCGGTAAGCTTCCTTCCATCGTTCAGACTTGCTCTGTACTTGGCTACCTCAGCATCTACCTCAGCATCTGTGAGCTTGGTTCTCTTCTTGTTGTTTTCAATTAGCTTACGTCTGAAAGCTTCAACCCTGTTGTATAGTTTTATACCTGCGGTTTTACCACCCTTGATATTGGCAAAGCTTTTTGGTAGTGTATCAAACAGGTCAAGGTTAACACTCATCATATCACGCACCTTCTTGAGTGGGAACTTATACCTCTCGACAAGCAGGTACTCAATCGCCCCTGTACTCATAGGGTTATCCAAGGCGTTGTTCTCCTTGATGATTCTAAGTGCCACATCATCATCATACTTCTGAGATGGAGCCTCCTTCTGCTCTCTACCAATGGTCTGCCCTGTGAAATCTACTACAGGAACTTCCTGTATTCCCAACTCCATAGATGCAATCGCCCTGTGTCTTCCATCGCTATCTCTCACATTGGTTCTGTCCGTTCCATATAAAGTCAACGGGTCCAATTTTTTACCATCTTCAATGTGAGCTTTTAAATCATCAACATTCTCTCGGGTCTCTTCATCCATTTTCAATGGTTTGGCTAATCCAAGAAACTGCTTTGGGGTCATATAAATCAGTTTACCGCCCGTTGATTTATAGTTTGACTCACCATACCACAGACTAATATCCTCTAGAGGATAAGACCTCTGCTCCCTGCCCTTTGCAGGCTCCATTATAACATTATCAGGACCTAATTTCTTTGTGACCCTGAAACCTCTACTCTCAAGCATTGATTGCATCACGGGATTAACAACCTCAATTCTAGTCTTGACGTTGGGGTCCATATCCTGCATATCAAACGGAGGATACATCGCATCCTCTAGCAACAGTGTACCAACACCCTGACCCTCAACGGACTCATCAACCACAATGTCAAAGCTGTATACACCATCAGTATAATCTGTGAACGTTGCACCAACAATGTTACCCTCTGCATTGGTTACAACGTTTGACACCTCCTTTAAACGTCCTATTCTTATACCCCTGCTGTTTGCAAGGTCGTAAGCCTGCTCCATTGCGTAGCCATCAATATCCCCAAACTCGTCTATAGGAGCCTTTGACTCGAACTCACCCATCTGTCGCCTACCTGTCTTGGTGTACTCTTGTTCTTGCTGTGTGCTTATTGTTGCTATTTTAGGTATTGCCCCTGCGCTAGATGTAACATTAGCTTGTGCATAGTTCGCATCTGATTTTCTAGATACTGCAGCCCCATCTTTATTGTACTTGGTGTAAGTATCTGTTACATCATAAGACTTGTAGAACTTAGTCGGTTGCATTATCCTTTCAATCTTAGCCTTAACAACCCATCCAAATGAAGGGTGATGGTCAACGTCTCCGGGCTTTGTTTGAACAACCTCAAATGTGGTAGGGTCAAACTCAATGAGTGTCATAATCTCACCACCAACAACCCCCCTGTTTAACGGGTCAGTAATTCTTTCATGAAACTCATTTAAATTCTTAACGCCAATTGCTTCTTGAAACGTTTTGTCAGCCGCTATCTTTTGGTTGAGTATCTTTCTAAGGTCAGGAGAAAAGTTATTTTGAATATCCAACAACCTTACCAATTCTTTAGGGCTAGATTTAAAGCTGCTTAAGTTTTTTAGTTTGCTATTGTTTTTGCCATTAAACTTATCAAAAGCTTTCTTCCCCTCCTTTGATTGAATGCCACTGTTAAATACATCAATAAGTTGCTTCTTGCTCAATATCTTATTGTCAAGCACTAAGTCAACCAACGCTTCAAATATGTGTTGCTGAAACTGCCAAGAACCATCTAGCGTTCCTGAGTGGGGAGCAAATAAGTTTGCCTCGCCCTCTAGAGAATTTCTTATAAATCCTTCAGCCTGAGACTTTGAATTAAAAGCAGCAAGATTAGAAACATCTCCTATGTTTTTTCCTGTCTTACTCATAATGATTGGAGCATAGTTCCGACCTCCAAGAAGTTCTATACTGAAACCATTACCTAAATCAGTTTTACCTGCGTTAGTGTAATCATACATATTCGTTATAAAGTTTCTTCCCTCAAGAGTAGTAATATCTACATCTTCTACTTTATCTCTAACCCAAGACCTAGAATCATCTTTCGCTTTTGGTGTATCAATTGCCTCTTTCTGTTCTCTAAAACCACCGAAAGTCCCCACTTCACCTTCGGACCCTTGCTCTTGACTAGTGTCTTCAAGGACACGTACACCCTCAAGTGCCGCAACGTCCTCCTCCACTATGGTCTCACCTGTTCTTACCTTACGTGATAGCGTGTTCATTAGCTCAACCACATCGGCATCGTTCTGCCCAAACTTAGGACCAAGGTCAATGCCAAATCTTTTTGCTATATCCTTGAAGAAGTTCACGATGGCACTGCGCGACCTAGGCTTCAGAGATGTGTACTCCGCTGCCATTATACCAAACAACTCGGAAAGCTGCTCCTCGTTTTGAACGCCTGCCTCATACTTGGATGCAAAGGCATCAAGTCTTTTTGCAAGTTCGCTGTTAGCATCTATTGTCTTTCTGACTGATGATACCATTTGTGTTGCGGCTTTTGCCATAGCTATCTGCTGCGTATCGTTCGGGTCCCTTGAACCAAACTTATCAAACAGGACAGCGTGCATTATCTCGTGGGGTACTGTTGTCTCTGTAGCCTGCTCAAGGTTAATGTGAACCGTTCCGTCAAACCCAAAGAAACCACGTCCCTGCCTACCTGTGGCGTTCTCAAACTCAGCCGTTGTTTCGTAAAGTACAATGTTGGTGTCAGGTGTAACCTTTGATATTGCCTTGGCGGCTTTGGCTGCCATCTCAATAACCCTGCCTCGCATTGCCTCCTGCTCTGCGTTCATCTCGGAGGCTCGCTTACCCTTCTTGTTTATGAAGATGTTTGGTCCCTTACGACCCTCCATCTCTCCTTCAGGCACTCCGAACATCTCCTCAACGTCACGCTTCTCCTGCTCGGTGACAGCGTTGTCGTACATCTCTTGCTGCTTCTCCTGCTCCTCCTTCTGAGCTATATCAGGTATAGCTGCTTCAGACTCCCTCTGAGATTGCTCCTGCTCTATAGCCCTTGTTTGTATTGATTCAAGCTGACCGTCTATATCCCTTAGTTTACCCTGCTGTTTCTTTGTAAGCTCTGAGGACTTGTCCTCAATGCTAGACTCTATTCTTTGTTTTTCAAGCAGTAAGCCGAGTGCTTCTTTTTTCTGTGCGGTTGTGTAGTCAGCAGGGATTTTGAGTGATGCCTGAGCGATAGCTCCAAACTCTTTTTTCTCTTCAATCGCTTGCTGTTGAGTTATCTCTCCTGCTGCAACCCTTTGCTTTAGCCTTGTCTCGTACATCTGTTGGTAGGTATCGTCCGCAACGATTGCCTCGAAAATTTTGAACTGCTCATCTGTTATTGATGGGATAGCGTTCTTCTTTGCGGCTGCTGATATTGCATTTGGTGTACCCATTATAAATCCACCTACTGCCTCTTGAGCACCGGCATATAATACTTGACCCACAAGCTCTTTGAACGTGTCGGGTGTCTCAAACATATCCTTGTCCTTAGATATATTGTATAACTCCTTTATACCTACACTAGACAGTTCTTGAAGTGCTCCTGTTTCAAACTCAACAAGACCCGCTCGCCCCAATACTATACCTCCCCTAGCCAAAACATTATCTACCTCACCCTTGACTATATTAGAAAACTGAGATGCGGTGGTGCTTTTACCTGACTTAAGCATTGAGTTTTTAACGACATTATGTAGAACGTTTTTGTTGTTTAGAATGCTACGTACACCAACCTCCTCAAGCACAGCGTTGGCTATACCAATAGGCACAATGAGCTTGTACTTTTCGTTTTCTGTCATATTAGCAGTCTCGGGGTTGGTCCTTATCTCTTCATCCACATGACTCGCTCCAAATGCAAACATCTTTGCTGTTCTGCCCGCCCAATTACCCCCAATCATTTGAGGCAAGGACTCAAAAGCTCCTAAGATTGCTCCTCCCCAAAACCCTTCTTTTTGCATTTGTTCCCACTGCTCGGTGTTGGAGCCTGCAGCCATTGTGGGTAGTGCATCTGAAATGGCATCAACTATACCTTTATCAAGCATTGACTGACCGGCTTCAACAGAAAATGGATTAGGTGCGAACCTTGCAAGCGTACCCTGCTCCAAGTATCTACTTAATGCTTTTTCAAAGGTTCCCGTATCAGAGTAATACTTTGTATATTTTTTACCAAGGTCCTTGTACTCATCTTTGATGGCATCGCCTAGCCCAATATCATCACTTCCTCCTGTTGTATAGCTGTATCCGCTTACGTTTGTTATACGGTCCCCCTCCTCGGCTGTACCCTTTACCTTGAAGTTGTTTAGGAATCTATCCGCTCGGTCGGCACCCAAACCCTCTAAATAGTCAGAAAGAAATTTTGAGTTCTCTTCGTTTAGGTTCCCTGATTCAATAATGTCCACCGCCTTTGCACCATCCTCCCCAAAGAACATTTTTATTGATGCATCAGACCCACCGAAGTAGTACTTGTCAGGGTCTTCTTGGAACAGGTCAACGGCATATTCTGAAGTAAACTGTGCCCTTAGCTTTTTACCTACTAACTGAGTCTCTCCTGTGTTAGGGTTTGTAATTGTTCCACCTTCAATTTCATCTCCAAACTCATCAGACAGGTCAAGAAGCATCATTGTTCCCCCCGATGTCGTTTTGGCTATTCCTCGAAGAAGAGCCTTAAATATACCCGTCCTGTAGTTACCTTTTTGAGATTGGAGGAAATCATAGGATGCCACCATCTTGTCTAAATCCGCTCCTTTCTTTATAAAGAAATTTTGTCTCTCCTGTAGTTTGGCTGCTTCAGCCTCAAGGCTTTCAACTTGCTTCTCAAACTCAGTGTATTTAGCTTTTAGTTCAGGGTCAGCGTTTATTTGTCTAAGGGTGTAATTATTAAACATCTCTCCCTGAGCAATAATCTCATTTTGCCTCTCAGCAAAAGAGCCAACCTCAGACATAAATTCATTAGTCTCTTTATTAAAAATGACTCTAGCATCTTCAATATCTTCCTCTCCCTTGAATATGTTTTTGGCTTTGTTTATTTGTGCAGCATAGCCCTCAACAGATGTCTTTGCCGACTTTATGTTTCTGCGCATAAAGTCTTTAAACATGCGAGCTTCTGACACTCTACTTGATTCAAAGTATCTACTAAACGCAGCACTTCCCATTTCATACGTCTCACCATCAGGAGCAGTTACAATTATCTCGAATCTTGTTGCCTTGCGGGTGCTCGGACCCTTGCCGGCTAATTCAAAGGTGAACCCATAGTCTGAAAAAAGAGCCTCTAGCTGATTCTTTCTTGACTTTGATGTTTCCTTAAAAAAATCATCCGTAATCATGTTGATTCTTTGCTCGGTTGCATCTTGTCCTGCAAGGGGTACCTCTCCAAGAGCAGTTCCTATGTACGGGTCTTTATCTTTCCACCCTCCCTTTGCAAAGTACTTAGCCTGCTCCTCGGTGGTGAACTCCATCACCTTACCCTCCTCTCTAGCCTGCTCTAGTGTCATACCCTCGGGATACGCTAGGTATGTCTTGTCTTTTGTTTCAACAAATGTTTTGCTACCAAAGTCGTACTGTGGACTTGCATCTGATTCAATGGTTTCAACCTGAAAGCTTTCAATCCCCTCAGATTCATTCATCTTCATAGCTTCCTGTTGATTCAACTCATACTGCCCTATCTCACCCTGAACAGCAGCCTGTTGTCCTGCATCTCGTACATCAGCAGTCTCTTGACTTACATCCTCCAATGGAGCCTGTATTGTTGGTGTGAATGCAGTGCCTCGGTCCTGTGTAGCCACACCCTCGGGGGTTGGAACGAATGCGTCGTCAGCCTGCTGCTGTTGGGGTGTAATCCCTAGGCTTGCAAGCTTGCTGTCAAGCTCTTGCTGTATGTCCTCAGGTGTCTGTCGTGACTCCGACGAAGAAGGTTGCCCTTCCGAAGTGGAAGCTGATACCGTAGCGATACCCTCGGCTCCTGCCTGTTGCCCCAAGCTTTCGAAGAATCCTTTTTTTTTTGGACCCTCTTCAATTGTCTCAGCTACAGTCTCAGTAGTCTGTGGTGCAATGTCACCAAATATCTCAGGGAACTTAGGGTTAACCACAGCGTAGTTGTAGTTGTTTGCTTCTGCAGTAGCGATGTAATCCTTCAGTACCTGAAGGTCTATACCACTTAGCTCAGGGAACTTTGGCATTACAACATCATAGTTGTAGTTATTGGCTTGCGCTGTGGCAATAAAGTCTTTTAATATCTGTTCATCCATAACTTATATTATTATCTTGGATTTCCTCCTGAGCCACCTGTACTAGAATACCCACTAGGTTCTGTTGGGACAGACTTCCCTGTTTCTTCTGTATAGTAAATACTAAGCGTGCCCGCCTCATCTGCTGCATCAAGGGCTTCTAATGCTAATTGTCGTTGACTCTTTCTATCATCTCTAAAGAAATTTGGTCTATCACTTAAGCCTAAAGCATCTTGATATAACTCATTGTACATCTCATTCTGTGCATTAAAAGAAACTCCTCCTGAAGCCTCAAAGGTTGACCTGTTTAATGAAAGGTTCGGGTCAAGACCTGAACGTCGCACCGCCTCATTAACGTCAGGAATCTTATCATTCTCTGATAAAGCAAAGTTGACACCTGCTATTATAAAGTCTTCTTGGTTTTCTGTATAGTCAATAATTTGCTCGTTTCCATCATCATACTTTATCCTAATACCTTGGGGGTCGGTGGCATCTATACTTAATATGTTATCGTTCAAGCCACGAAGGGACTGTGCAGCCACCTCCTTCTCCTCTGCGGTTCCATACCACAGCTGCCCAAATAAATTCATAGCAGCATCCTGCCTGTCGTTTTTGTCTAATCTACCATAATCTACAGGTCTTCGTGGTCTGTGCGGTATGCTAGATATAGCAACAGATTGCTCGACATCTAACTGATTGCGAACCTTATTCTTTAGATACTCATCCACCATCTCTAGTTGAGAATCCTGCATCACAGGCACACCTGTTGGGTCTTTGCTTCGGTCTAAAAAGATAAGAGTTCCTGTCTCATCACTGTCAAACGCCTCCTTATCCCAAGTAAATTTAAACGCAGCCCCCGCCTCTGTTTCGTCAATCTCATCGGTAAGCATTGACGCAACGTTGAACGGGTTGGAGGTCATTGAGCTAATTACCTTTCCCTCCCACTCCATATAGCCTTTTCGCTGTGTTTGGTCCATATTACTAATCACTTGGTTGATATCTCCACCACCTGAGCCCTTGATTACTTCAGCCCACTCATAGCCACCAAGTGTCTGAACGTTGGTTGCCACCGCTTCGTTTGAGTTGAACCTGTCGTACTCGCTCTTTATTCTGTTTCTAAGCTCGTTGACCGTTGCGTATGATGACGGGTCACCATCCATACTTCCATCCTGCCAAAGACCGATGCTAACCACACCTGAGTCAGGGTTGATAAGTGCCTTACTGCTATTAATGTTAGCCAACCCCTCAACGCTCTCCATCTGAAAAGCCTCTAGTTCGGCAGACTCGTTGTTCTTGTATCGCTCCATCTTGCGCTCGTACTCCGCCTGATACTCCTCTGTAAGGGCGAACATAGTGTTGGTGGACTCGTTTAGATTGGCTCTTACCACAGCGTAGTCTTTTGGGTTTAACAGACCTGCCTTTAGCAGCTTGTCCTGCTGAAGCAAAAGCTGTTGAGCATCATTGGCGTATGACAAGGTAAACTCATTTATTGTAAGGCTCTCCCCCTGTGGTGCGTTCCGCAGCCTGTCAGCCTCTTCACGGGATGCCGCATCTATCGCATCCTTCTTCTCCTGCCTAACCTGCGACTCAAGCTGAAGGTTTTCTACAACCTGTTTCCCAATGGCATTCCAATTTATATTGTTGGTTGCCTGCCTTTCTATGTATCCAAACTTTGTTGCCATCTAATTATTATTTACTAAGGAAGACTTGGTCCATAAACTGTGGGGGGCGGCATAACCGCAAACGGATTTATACCTGCGCCTATAAATGGTGCTGTTGGTGTGTTAAACTGAAAACCTTCAGCAACACCCATTGAGCTCATACCCGCTCCCGGCATATTAAAAGATTTTATCTGCTCAGGAGTAAAGTTCTCAGTCATATAAACTGCAAATGCTCCTGCATCCATATTGCCTACCTCAGGTACAGTTTGTGCTATTTGAGATTGTAGGTTGGGATTATCTTTCATTGCTTGATTAAAAGCTCTACTGCTTCCACTTTTACCATACAAAGGAACTGCCTGTACAGCCTGACTGCCTAAAGATATAAGACCCTGAACCCCCTGTCCTATTGCCTGTCTTTTTGCAGTCTCAGCATCAGCAACAGCCTGCTGTGCTCCCTGCACCTCCTGAAGGTCTAGCTGAACACCAATATCACGTAGCCTACCCTCCTCCTGAGCGGTAGCCATCTGAAGCTGCTGTAGCTCCTTACTCATATCAGCACGTTGTTGGCTTGTGCCCTGCTGTGTTGCTAATGCAAGCCTACCCGCTCCCGCTGCAGCACCCCTTGCAGAGCCCTCACGAACACCCTCCATAGCTGTTGCTGCGGCTTGTAGTGTAGCCTCACGCTGTAGTTCGTATGGCTCCTTCTGTATCGCTAAAGCCTCTAAATAGTTTACGTCTAACTTTTTTCTTGCATCAGCCATTGCCCTGTTAGCTTCTTGCTGTGCCTGCTTCTGCATTCTTTTTTGTTTAATAGCCTGACCGAACGAGGCTCCTGTTGTTGCCGCTGTAGTTGCCATTCCAACTCCTGCTGCTATCGCTGTAAATGCTGCCATTCTATAGTACTTTTATTAGTTCCGCATTGTATGTGTCACCCTTAACAAAGCCAAGCTCCTTGTAAGTATTTATAAGCCCCTTGTGTTTTATCAGTGCGTACAGATACTTATAGCCTGAGTTTCTTGCCACCTCCTCTAATTTTTCTACAAGCAATACAATTGCCTGCTGTCGTTCAGGTTTCTTGCGGTATGTCTTTGAAGACACTATCCAATCAGCCCAAGCAACTGACGAGTTGGTGGTGTAAACAAACCCTGCACATACAGGCTCATCGCCATCCATAACCATAAGACCGCCTGTGCCGTCCTGAGGTAAAAAGTCTTTAGGTGTGGGCTCCCACTCCCAATCTTTCCACCACTTCACAAGAATAGAATCGTAGTCGCTATCCTGTAATGGTCTAACAGTTAAACTCATCTGCGTATAAAGATACTAATTTTACGGGAACGATTTCATTATCTCCGACTCAACAGCAAACAGCTCTGACTTCCTAGATGATAACACCTCATAGTTCTGTGGCGTTGCCGCAAAAATGTCTGCATCCAACGTTAGTTGTGTAGCAGCCACAACAGTAATGTTAGCATGTGTAGATGTGGTTGTGTTCTTTACTACATCTCCTACCAAAACACCGTCAGCTATAAAGTCTGTGCCGGCAGTTGTGTCCACAAGATTATTTGCTAAGACAGCAGTATTGGTTCCCGACGTAACTAAAATTGGAAGCTGTAATGTAAACTCGGCAAAATGACCAAGTATACCGTGAGACTCAGCGATAGGGTTCTTGATAAACAAAAAGTAGTCTGTTTGGTTTGGTGGGGGTGTTGCACCGACTACGGTTGTATCAACAACTATTTGATTAAGACCATTGGGTAGGTCTACATTAATCTGTGTTACCGCCCCCGCAAATACAGGAGTTGATGTAGCAGGCGGAGTAGAGGGCGTAGCATAATAAAGATTATCACCCACGCTGATAATGCTACCTATGTTTACCGATGTGGCAAAGTTTACCTGAACGGATACACCTACTCCTGCAACACTTGAGCTACTTGCAATACCATTCAAGGAACGCAGCTCCCACTCAGACTCTACGGTGTTTGCTCCTGTCGGTCCATTGTTTCTAACAAAGGCAAACCACGCAGCCTCCTTCTTTTCAAAGTATGAAGCCTCAATAAGACCTGTGGTCTGAAGGTCAGATATTATGGTAGCCTTCCAAGCATCATCACCCTCCAAGTTTATGGTTTTGAATATCTTGTTTTGAAGAGGAGCTTCGTTAAAAATGCTCGTTATTTGTGATTGATAGACCTCCCCATAAAACTGATTTCGTGTTTCATTGGTGTTGTGTCTAAATAAGTTTCCACCCTTAAACGTGTACAGATACTGATTCATACCAATAATAAAGTCAGGGATGTATGAATAGAACGAGGGGAACCCTTGAGAACTCTCGCTATACGTTATTGTAAAAGGTGTTGTTACTGACATAGTTTATTTTTTATGGGCAGGTTGTTATGCTTGTTATTACTCCGTTGGCATCAACCACAATATCCTTCTTGCCCGATGGTGGATTAATAGTATAGTTTCCTGCTGTTACCCTTTGCGTTCCGTACGCATCGCGAACAAAAAACTCGTGTATTGCAGGCTCACCCGCTGTACCTCCTCGGTTCGGCACATTATAAAATGTGTTTGTAAAAACAGATGCGCAAGTCGCGCCCCCTGATAAGGGCTCAGTAGGCACACCTGTCAAAAGGGTAGGGCAAACTATCTCAACGTTCCAACCCGTTGAGGCACACGGACCAACAAACTCAGCAAGCACATCAGACGGACTAGCAGAAAGTTTAGGTACGTATACCGTTGCCCATCCGGGGTCAGTCGCGGATGTTTGAATATCACCTGAAGGAAGAGCACCTGCTCCACCCGAACCTGTTATAACGCCCGAGTCAATCTCGTAGGTCTCAGGTGTTGCCGTAAAAATGTCAGCAGCAAGTGTAAGCTGTTGAGCCGCTACCACAGTAACGGTGGTTTGTGTGGTTGTTGTGGTGTTACGAACAACATCACCAACCTGAATACCGTCAGTAACAAAATTAGCTGAGGTGTCCACAAGGTTGTTGGCAAGAACACTTGTGTTTGTGCCTGAAGTTCCATAGTCTACCCAAGCACTCCCGTTCCATCTATACTGCCTTTGTGCTGAGTATCCTCCACTATTAAGTGCCGCCTGTAAACCACAAACGGTGGCATCAGCAGTGGTGCCCATAAAGGTATAGTTTGAAGTAGATGCAGCACTTGCTTTGTATCCATCGTTTACAGTTGTAAACTGATTGAATGTTGTTCCATTGTATGTTACCCTCCCGCCATCAGGATTGGTTCCCGTTTCAAAATGAACTATAATACACCCTACATCGGTTGATGTATTAAAGTCTATACGGTAAACACCAACGGCACCACTAGGTGCATTTATTGTACCTGAGCACGCAACAGCGCAGGATGGGCAAGACTGAACTATACCCAACACTTGCGATATCTGCTCTCTAGCTATCGTCCCGTCAGAGTACCATCCATCAGGGGCAGGCGTTGTTAACGCTGCATCTGAGTACACAACAGTGGCTGTTTGCAGTGTGGGTCCGTTTAAATAATATGTTCCTGATGTTGCCATTTATTTTATTTTTTAGGTACAGTTACAGCAAACATCTGTAATGCCAACCGAAGAATAACATAGTGTGGCTTGTTGCTTGTCTCTGTAATCATAAATCAAATATAAGTATTGCTCGCTTGACGTAGGCATTGTAAAGCTTCCTTGATATAGGTCGGGTCCTCCCGTTACAGGAGTTATCTGAGTTGTAAAAGGATTAGTCAACAGGTTAGCTATATCTGTAGTATTGTTATTGTATAATGTACTGCTTCTCAAGAATAGTAATTCGTGTTGTGCCGTATTAAAATCAAAGTCATCACCACTAGCTGTAATTCTATTGCTTCTTACGCTTACAGTTGCACCATCAGCAGGTATTATAGACCCACCTTGAGGAGTGGTTGGATTAGGGTTAAGTGTGGTTGGTGTAGGTATCCTCAAGTACTGAGATATAACAAGACCGGTTCCTGACCCTAATGTTACTTGATTAGAGTGTAAAGGAGAAACATAGGATGTGTCATCCCACCTGTACTCATTGTGTATCAACTCACCCGAGTCGTCGTCAGAGCTTATGCAAACCTGAATAAGGCTCATCTCTAATGCATTGGGGCAACTTACCTTAAGGTCAATAGTCGATTGATTTGTGGCACTTAAAGTAAAAAATGCTTTAGTTACACCAACCTTGTTCTTGTTAAATGTATAGCTTCCTATTCCACCTGCAAAAGCCCCACTGCTTGTTGTAACACCATCATACGTTGATTGAATGGTTGAGGTACCGCTTACATTGGTAACATTGTACGTAACTGTTACAGTACCCACCAACTCAGTAAGGTTAACACAAAATGTTTGTGTCCTGCCTTTGGCTCCCACTGTAAATACTTTTCTAAAGAAACAGTTTAAGCACTCCTCCTCTGCAGGTAGCTTGATGGTATTGCCACTTAAAACATACTCATTCATATACGGGTCGTATCCACCCAACTTCTGAGTGTCGAAGTCCTGTATAAATAAATCTCTGAAGTAGTTGCGCATACCCATCTCAGATATCACGGTAAGCTGTTCGTTCTGTGCACTTGAACCTTTAAGCTGAATTACTGCACCACGCTTTGCATCTGTAAAGAACTTGTTAGCTCCCCACTTAGCATAGCTTTCAGGATTGTTGCTGTTTCCATAATCCTCGATGCGTGCAATCTGTGTACCTAACACCTCGGGCACAGACGATACAGCACCACCACCCGTTGAGTCGGACAGTAGGTTCTTTCCTGTAAGTACGTAAGATATCTTATCTTCTTGAAGAGTCAGTATGTCTGTCTCTCTACCATCCAACAATGTGATAGGTCCGTATATATCCTCAAGAGCCTTGAAGTTTAGCAAGCCAAGGTTGAACTCGTTTAGCTTGTTAACATTAGACTCGTCATTGTATACTCCACTATACGTTATATCGGCAAACCTTCTAATCTCTCTGTAATCCTCTGCCGATGTTGTGGTTGTTCGGTTACCAATCTCAAGCGGCTTACCGACTATAGAGTCCTTAATCTTGTAGCTCTCCACACCATTACCAAATGCAAAGCAGTTAAAGAACTCCGTAAGCACAATAGCAGGTTGTGATGCAGTTTGAGTCTGCTCGTTGCCTGTGTGGAATCCTGTGGCTGTATCAATTGGATACGACGTAGAACTTTCATACCACACATCAGGTAAAGCATCCTGCGGCTGTGTTTCGAATACCAAGAAGTTGTCAGCACGTAAAACACTAATTTTTAAATCAACACAAGCTCTTCTTTTAGGAAGACTTCCACATGACCGGGCACCGGTAACTATTAAGCTAACACTTCCATAGTTAGGGCTAGTGTTCGTGTCGTTTTCTAAAAACTGCCAATGATTTTTACAGTTGTCTCCCGGAACATCGTTAGGACCCTGACCCAAAGAAGTTAATAAAATTGTAGGTAAAAAAACATTTTCAGGGTCACACTCACTTGGGTTATCAGTTCCTTTGGGTCCGTTGTTTAATAAAGCCGCTACGCCATCACCTATCCACCAATCAACAAAAGTACTGTAGTCTTGAGTAGCTGTAAGCTCTAAATCTAAATCAGGACCAAATCTTTTTTCACACGCAGAACCCGACCCCTTCCTTAAAAAATCAGCTTTTATCCTAATACGCGAACCCGCAGGTATAGTATAAGTAATAAAAGGAGCTGTTGTTGGACTATATGGAGAACTACCTACATTAGGATTATCTACAGAACCAATCGGTGTTGAAACTCTAGGAAAAAATCTTCTTCCTTTTTCACATTTAGAAACCTTACCCGGAGACACTAAAGGCAGTTCAGGTCTTTGAGTTGAAAAATTATTTGCACGCATCTTCATATAAACCCCCGCAGGTACATCAAGCTCTCTTCCTGCCGCATCCGTTGGTTTAGGTGATATAAAATCTGCTTGCTTCGCTTCTTTATCTAAAACAGTAGCTATCTCACATCTATTAAGTGAACCACTTGTATCTGTCTTTACAATCAACTCATCACCCACCTCAACCTTTCTTGAGTTTTCTCCCTCAAGAATAAACCATTTAGCACCTGCGACCACATCGTCAAAGAATAGATTAGTATAGATGGTCTCATAGGTATCCTTATTCGCTTTAATACAAAACTTATACCGAGTAGCCCACGATGGAGCTAGCTGCTGAACAGGTATTGTTACCTTTATCCTGTTGGTCAAGTCTGAATTTCCACAGGGCACATGCTCTGTATTGTTCTCACTAACCAATGCTGTACTAGAGCGGTTAAACTCATCCATATAGATAATGCCTATCTCATACCCTCGATTACTATGTAAGCTTTTTGGATTGCCCAAGGCTCGATAGGTAGCACTAAGGTTAGATATGGTATAGTATTCAAAAGCACTACTTGCTCCGTCTTCATACTTCATAGCTAAAATCTGTAGCCCTATAATATTAGAGGTTGGAGAAGATATAATTTTTACAGGCTCAGGTAATGTATCAATACCACTTGAAGCTTTAGTAAAAGTGCTAAGTGTAGATGTTGATGCACAATTTAATTCATCAGAAAGTGTAAGACCATTACAAGCCTGAGACACATCTCTTATGCTGCTTGCATCATAAACAGAATAAGACCTAGGGAAGGCTGTAAATATATCTGCATCTAATGTAAGCTCAGTGTTAGCCACCGCAGTTACTGCTGCCTGCTGATTGCTAACGTTGTTTGTTACAAAATCTCCTATCTCTACACCATTAGATACAAAGTTCGCACCTGAGTCTACTAATTTATTAGCCGTTACACTTGTATTGCTTCCTACAGACTTTAGTACCAACTCCCCTATACGTCTAATAAAGTTAGGGTCCTGTGCTAAATCAAAAGGACTAGCAAAGTCTTGCTGAAGAACATAATCAAAGTTGATAGATGTTACAGGTGTTGTCGCGCTGTTAAATGGGGCACCTGTTCCCGATGCTGTTGTATCGTGCTCTATTGAAAATGATATTGATAATTGAGCCTGTGCTTTTAGCTCTACACCTGATAGGTCTATCTGTGCAACGCAAGCAGTGGGAACGACGGTTCCGTTAACTGTATAGGTACCTGATGTAATACTACTTCCCGTTAGATTAATATCTCCCACATCTTGCGTAAAAAGAGATGTATCATACTCAAGCTTTACAGCATTACCATTAAGGTCGGTAAGGTCGTATTGCTCCAAATAATTACCATACATCAATCTGTTACCCATTAGTGTCTGCGCCTTAGCTAACTTAGGGACGTTATCAAATAGCCTCAGTATCTCTGAGTCAGCAAGAATAGTAAATATTTTGCTATTGCTAAAGGTGTATGTGTAGTTTGTGTTGTTTGCCAAACCAAGCTCTGACTTGTCAAGCTTCTCGATGACCTTTATAATGCCCGTGTTCATATCCTTGAACAGCAGGTCTACGCCAACCACAAGCTCGCCTCCACTATTATACGTTATGTCGCACACATTGGTTGAGTTTACCATACCCTCGTTCAAAAAACTTTGCGTATCAAAGTCAAATGCTTTAGGTATAAAGGATGGATTAGAAAACTGTGATGTAGCAGAATACTCATTGTCTGCGTATCTATATCTGTAGGCAAATGATACAAACCTATCCTCTAAATAGTTATTATCACTTGTGCTAGTAAGAGATGCTATCGAAGGGGAGTTTATTGGTGGCTTCTTAATAACCAATAACTCCTCCGCTATGAATTGGTCAATGTTTGTTATAGGTGCATCGTAAGACCTTGTAACATTTATAAATCGTGGAGGGTTTCGGTCGTCGGTAAAAAACAACAGGTCGTCTACCTTGTTTACGCCTGTAATAAGATTTCTTTCATCAAAGTTTAGGGTTGTGTTTGTTCCTCCTCCATCATCAATACTTATAACGTGGTATGTTAATACATCACTACTTGTATTGTATGACATTATAAGGTCAAGCTTACCTGTAGCACCAACACTAAAAGATGGGTCGTGAACAAACCAAAACAATGTCTCGTCCTCTCCCTCCTCAAATGCTCCTATACATCTAGCGTTTGCAGAAAGATTGGCTCCACCAAATCCAATGGCAGTAAGTGCCTCATTGCCTTTTGTATTTTCAACCGAACCAATCTCAGAGTCCTCAGTAGACCCGAGCCTAACGTTTAAAGCATCTACATATTCACCATTAGGTAAAAGCCTCTCGTCAAGGCTTTTGTTCATTCTACCCTTTATAAAATTTCTCTGCGTATTTGCCATACTACTTTATCCATTTATCTCTGCCTCTTAAATTCATTAAGAGTCTGCCGGGATGTATATTGCTTATTCTAATCTTTGCGTTTCTTAGTAACGCTCCTTTGCGCTTACGTGCTCTAGCAATGATGTACTCCTGTACGTTTAGCTTGGAGCTCAAGATGGAGTACTCTATATAAGCGTAGATGTACTCCTCGAATAATTTATTCAAACTAATTGATGCGTTGTCTCCACCCTCCATTCCATCAGACACGTATTCAAGTACGCATACTTCATTAGCCATCTGAGAGTCAAAGTTTATTACACCTCCCTTTTTATTTATAGAGAATGTGGGGTTAGCATTTGCTGTTTCGGTGTTGAGTCCATATCGTGCTCCAATAGCGTAATCAAAATAAAAACACCCATCGCAACAGTATCCCTCAAGACCATTGAAGGGGTTCCCTGAGTTTAGGTATATAGATTTCTTACTGCCTGTGATTCTTTCAAAGTCTAAGTTTGAGTTCTCAGGGCTTAATGCGTTACCTTGTTCGTCAAACAGTATACGGCAGTCATTGTCCTGTAGGTATGCGCTACTCCAATTAGTTTGAATGTTTTCGGTAAGTGGGTATAGCATTCCATTTTTTAATACAGAGATTCTAACCCAATTAACAAAATCAGATGGAAGAATATATCTCAATGTATTACAAACCGTAAGCTCAAGAATCTTAATCTCCTTGAACGCATCGTAGTTTAGTTCCTGAATACCACGCTTCGCGTGAAACAACACCTTGTATCTCTCCTCATTATTTACAAGGTTGTGGTTGCCTGAGTACATCAGCATAAAGTTGTTTACTATATCCTCTAAGCTAACGTACTGATAGGACCCCCAATTGGCATTCTCAGGTGCGTTACCATTGTTCTCGTAATATTGATATTGTGATATATAAGGCATCTATTATTATTTTTCTTCTTGGTCATCATACTGTTCGGCAGCCTGAGCAAACTGTACAGCCTGTATCTCTCTGATTGACATTCCTGCGTACTGAAGAATCTTCATCACTAAGGTTGGCTCATCATCTAACGGTAACTCAAAGTCTTGGAAGTCAGGTTGCGATTGGTCAAACACAGGCTCACCTCCTGTCAGGTTAACATACGTCCACTTAGGGTCTTTGGGATATCTTAGATACTGACATCTTACCATACCAAAGTCATTCACCGTGTTTGGAAACAAAGTAAGAATGTTTTCGTTCTGAATGTATGCAGGAAACATACTCGAAGGCGTGGTAAGTAAAGAGCGATTAAGAAGAATTATTTTATCATTTAAAACTTTTTCCGCTTCATTAACACCATTCTGCCCATCATAGACAACATAGGTTTCTCCACCCACCGCATTAAATATAGTTTCACTTATTGTCAGTGTGTTTGTTGTTACACCTAAAACTGTAGCACCTGCATTTGTTGTAGTGTTTACCACCACGTCGTTTATGTCAATGCCCAACGTTGTAAAGTCTACCGTGTTGTCTGTTAACTGAAATGCAGCAGATGCAGCAGATGTGCCTGTAGCAAGTTGAGTGGTGTAAACAAAAACATTATTAATAAAGAAGTAGTCGAATCCGGTAGTAATTGCGCTAGGCATAAAAAAACTAGTTCCTGCTATATGATTCAAAAAATCAAATCGAGAGAACGTATTGAGAACCTCCTCGTACCCTTTTCTAATATCCGCCAATGCCGTGCCCGAACGACGAGCATTCTCCGCGTTAACCTGATAGTTGTACTGATACTGATAGTCCTCAAAGATATCAAGCTGCGCCTGCTTGGCGAACAAGTTAAAATCGGCAGGTGAGATATATCCGTAGTTATTCTTGTTCAGCACCGATAGCACTGTATTTCTAACCGAGTTTATCATCTGCTAAAATATTTACCTAAAGATACAAAATAAAAAAAGGGGTCGCTAAGACCCCTTTAGTTAATAATTGACAGTAACGTCTTATGATACTCCCGTTACGGCAGTGCTTAAAGTTACAGGTATGCTTGCCTCAGTATATCCCTGAGACCAAACAGATGCAATAGCATTATTTACTTTAGCTACATCTGCAGCGGTAGCAGCTCCTGTTTGCTGAACAACAACTTGCTTGTCGTGGTAGCTTAATTTCAAATCGTTTGAAACTATCTCTGCAAAAATTACATCAGCACTTACAATGAACTTAGGGGAACTTGCATTAAAAACAATAAACTTTTCCATGGTAAAAATATTAATGGTTGTTAAAATGTGAATGTTACAGTCGTGTCTGCACTTCCATTACTTAATTCAGAAACTTGCGAAACAACAGATGTCCACTTGCTTTCACTTGATTCAATAATAGCATTAGTTATGCTATCAACATCAGCCTGAGTATAGTTGCCTGCATTAGCAGCCAAACTTAAATTAGACCCCGATGTGTAATATATAGTTATCTCATCTGCACCTGAAGATATATTGTCTTGAACACAAGCAACTCCTGTGGCACAGATTTGAACATCTACTCCTCCTAATGGGATTGATAAAAACTTCTTCATATAAAAAATTATGAGTTAAAAAATACAGTACAAATATAATGTAATTAATCTAACTGCTTTTCTAGGAACTGCAACACCTCAACGCCATCGTCGGTCTTGAACCAATCAGATAAATACTCGATTGGGTCTACACCAAATGGGATGGTTGTCATACGCTTCTTGTTACCCTTTAGGTTAAAGTGTACATCGCGCCCTTGATTGCGTAGACCTAATAATCTATCATCGAAAAACTTCTGAATGTTAGACTGAAGCTTTAGTGATGGGTCTGAAACTGTTCGCATAAACACCTGAGGGTTTCTCCTTGCAAATACCAATACATCACGACGAAGCTCGTCCGTAGATATGGAACTTACATCTCTTGAGAACAATACCCTTCCAACATTCTCAAGCTGCTCAAGGCTAAGTGACTTAGCTTCAATCAATGCATCAACCTCAACATTTAGTTGTGCAACCTCTTGTTGTGCATCTTTGCCGTAGTCAACCTCGACAAACTTCTTTCCGTTAAGGGGGTGGTAGTGTAGGAACTGTTGTAATACAGGATTGTTCTTAGGAACCCGCAGCATACCATCTTCAAAGATAATTGGTTCTACCACAGCACTGCCGTCCTGTTCGTCTTCAAAGCAGCTCTTTTGGTTTCTTGCGTAACGCAAAGCACGGTTGTAACCCTTGTCTTCATCAAAGTAAAGTAATGGGCTACGTTGGCTGTTTCTTGATGGGATAATACAAGACAGTGGAGTCTTGTTTCTTGTGAGTTTATATACTCGGTCTTTTAATTCTAATTTCATTTTAATTTAATTTAATTTTTAAAAAAAGGGCAGAGTGTCCTTGAGGACACCCCACCCGTCTAGTAATACTAGTCTTCGAATAATACGAAGTTGTTAGCACCCATAGTACAAACACATCTTTCAGATAGGAAGTGGACTTCCATTGCATCTAAATCAGATGTTCTTACACCACCGGCAGAACCTGTAATCCAAGTTTTGTATCGTCTGTCCTCAGTTTCTGAAGCACGATATCTAACGTGGAGGTAAGGTCTCTTAGCGTTCTTACCAAGAATTTGGTCGTAAACACTTGTTGAGCCTGCAGGAACCATCAATCCGTTGATAGCACCTGTACCCGCAACGTTCCCTCCTCTCATAGTTGGGTCGTTCAAGTATTTCCAATCAGTCTTGTAGAAGTCATAACCTCTACGGAATCCTGAGAATCCAAGATTTAATGCCATCTCCTCATCGTTATCGAATAGACCGTAAGACGTACCACCCGCTCCGTAAGAGTTTTGTGCAGCTAACATGTCATCAATAGCGAATCCAAACTGACGGTCGATGAACAATACGTTCTCCTCGATAGCACCCTGAGCATCTAATCTACCAATGATGGTATCAAAGTCAGCAAGAGCGTTAGGAACACCACCTGTCCAAAGGTTACCTCTCTGCCCTACAGCGTAGAAGATACCCTCAGACCCTTTGTTACCAAATGTAGGGTTAAGTGCAGGGTTAACAACACCTGAGTTAGCCTCAGCAGGAACTGCTTCAACCATTGCTGTTTCAATGTAGTCATCGAATCTCAAACGAGTCTCGTGCTCAGACTTCATATACCATAGATACCCTGTAGCACCGTTCTCAGTTGTAACCTCAATCCATCCGATTTGAGCCATATCAGAACCCGATACATTGTATCTGTCTTTTAGAATGATAGGAGAGTTCTCAAAAATAAAGTCATCAGACTCAAGAGAACCGTCCATCCCACTTGTTCCTTTACGGAACTCAGAACCATAAACAAAGATTGTAGCATCAGCGTTTGCTGTTCCTGTACCTCCTGTAAATCCGTTTGCTTCGTAGAAAGCAATTGTTACTACACTTGTTGCTAAGTTTACGGCTGTAACAATACCCTTGTTCTCTCCTGAACCATCGTTCTTAACAACAACAACAGTCTGTCCCGGTCGCAATGCAATACCATTTGTAGCACTAAACGGAGTTGCCCCTGTTGTTACCGTACCTGCGGGAACAGGGTCGTCGTTAATTGTGAAATCCACTGCATCTTGATTTACTAACCCCGCTGCAGCACCACACTTAGTGTATTTAATATGAAGACGACCTTGCTCTGCCCACTTGACGAGGTCAGAGTTTGAAGGCATCTCAGCACCTACTAATCTCAAGAAAGAACTGATAGTTCTGTTTCCATATCTTTCAAACTCTTTTTCATAAGTATCAGGTAGATACTGATTTAAAAAGTTGAAATCGGTTATATAATTTGTTGCCGTCGGCACCTGCTGTGCTGAAGGCTGTAGGTCAAAACCGCGACCTGTAAAACTTCCTGCCATATTTTCTAGCTTTTTTTAGTTATTTATTCTTTTTACTCTTAATAGTTAAGCCTCTACTGCTTGGCGCAGATATAGACCTAATTTGCAAACCATCCTTGCTACGAGCAACCTGCGGAGTATTACGCTCAGACATATTAATATTTTTCATCTTACGTGCTACGCCTTCAGTGGCATCTGACATACCCTGCTCATAAAAGAACCGGGCAAACCTTTCAGGATTGTTTGCGATGGCTAAGGCTCGGTGATATCCATTTGCATCCTCAAGTAAACCTGACTCATTAATAAACTTCTTTATGAAGCTTGACGAATCCGAGTTTACCTTTTTCAGCTCATCGACATCTTTGGTTGGTAAAAAAGTTAGCGTCTTATCCTCACCCACTTTGAAGTCAAAACCTTTGAACTCCGGGTTGAATACCTCGTCGGTTTTTTTCAAAAACCAATCACGCCTTCTCTTTAACTCTTCCTCTTGAGTCTTAGCCTGTTCAACATATTGATTGTAAGCTTCCAAAGCTTCTCGCTGTTGGTCAGAGATTGAAGCCGTACTTGACTCAAGGGGCTCTTTGTACATCTCTTTCTGCTCTTTGAAAAACTTCTTAGCCTTTACAATAGTTTTCTTTTTAGCCAACTTAGCTTTCTTGATATCTTTCTCATCATCCAAATCTTCATCGTATGAAAAGTCATCCATCATGAACTCTACATCCTCTGCATCAGTAGCCTCGCCTGAAGCTAGTAGATACTCAGATAAAAGTTGGTTATCATCCATAGCATCAAAATCACGACTAAGTTTTACATAGTCATTCATTCCTCTGCCTGTCTTTTGCTTGTATTCGAAATAAGCTTTTACATCATCAGGTAGCTCTTCGTTAGAGCTTTGCTGCTCAAACATTTGGTCTACCGACGTAAAATCTTTTTCATACCTATTCTTAATATAGGAAAGAACGTCTTCCTCTTTTAACTCTGAGGATTGAGTTGGTTGTTCTGCTTCAGGTTCTACCTCGACAGTAGTTTCTTCGGCAACGGTTGGTGTTTCTTCAACACCATTTACTTCTTGCTCGTGCTTGTCAAGCAATTCTTTTTCTATCTCTTGAGTGGACTTTTGCTCCACCTCGCCTACGGCTCTTACTTTAATTTCCATTTAATTAGATTTTTGCAAAGTTAATAATAAAATATTGTCTAGTTTTTTAGACTATCGAGGATTGAACTCGGCAAAGTCAAACCCATCTAAACTATCCTCGTTAGATTCAAAATTCATTGGAGGTAGGTTATTCTTTCTTTGGTTGATAAGCTTAGACTGCTGAGTGTTCTGCTGACTAATTCTCTTAGACTTAGCATCCTCTCGTTGAGTCTCTCTACTCTGCAATCTATTCTCAGCCATATTGTGTAGCTGCATATTATAGTTAAACTCTTCAGCCATAAGTATCTTTTTCAACTCAGCCTCGTTCTTCATCTTCTCAATCTCAAAGGCAATCTCAGCCTGCTTAAGCTGCATCTTCCCCTGAATCTCCTGCTGCTGTTTCTGCATAGCCATTTGTGCCGCCATCTGCTGAGACTGCATCTGCTGCTGTGCCGTCATAGCTTGTTTTTGCATAGCCATCTTTTCCTCGCGCTCTTGCTTCTGCTTACGCTTTAGCTTGAGCAGTTGATTAGCGAGTTTAATATTCTTAAGCTCTCTAATATCAATAGCATCCTCAAGATTAATATCTTGTTTAGATAACGCCATTTGTATGTTTTGTTCGAGCTGCGCTTTTTCTTCTTCGTCAGGAGAAACTTCAATAAATATTCCAAAGTCATAGATGTATAGGTCTGATATGTCGTTAAGAATACTTACGTTATACTTACCTATTTTGTTTGCAAAATCATCTTTAAAATCTGCATACTCTAAAATATCTGCAACCCTGTATGTAAGAGCCTCAGAAAGACTTCGGAATATAAACAAGCTTCCATCAAGAATATGTCGTGTAGCTACGTTTGAGTTTAGCGCAGCAAGCTTCTGAAGACCCACTAATGAGTTCGGGTCGGGCACACTAGCATCCCTTGCCTCGTTAAGACCCGTAACAGTACGAATCATATTTAGATAGTGGTTGTAGTTTGCAAGAAGCATCTGAGTTTTCCCTGCACCACTGTTAGAGTTTAGCTGAGTAATAGGAACCCTAGCATTATTGAACTCGCCATCCTGAGTATACGACCTACCAATAACAGAACCTGTTTGAAAATACAGCCTCAATGCATCTTCGGGGTTATATGCCGCTCCTGTGCCTAGGTCAACCTCGTTAAGTCCATCCGCATCTATGTACACGCCATCAGGAACAACACGAGCTATAACCTGCTGTAGCTTCAGATGTGTCATCTGAATTAAATCAGCAAATGGAATCATTCTTCTTACCAAAGACTCAATGACTCCTTTATACATTCTTGGTGCAACGGCAACATAGTTAGGTAGTGCGTGCTGACTAGAAGACTTTGGACGAACCATATTGTGAGCCAACTCCCACTTTAATAGTATGTTGGTACCCATAACCATTACGCCATCATACCAAACATCAATAGTCTTTTCAATCTTTTCAAACCTTCCCTCCTCCATTGCTTCAGGTGGCGGGTTGAATTGGTCATCCTTTTCAATAACCTTACTTCCACCCGTCTCCATAATCTTTTTCTTATAGACTATCTTTTTAGTGGTTTTGTAGTTAAAGTACATTAGGGTTACCGTATCTCTATAGAAGATATCGTTCTCATAAAACTGAGCTGTATTATAGTAGTCATACCAAGACTGACTATACTTAGATATTTGCTCTAAGTCCTCTCTAGTTAAGGATGGGTCAATCTTCATACACTCAGTAATCGGAAGTGTTTTAATCTCACCCCAATAAAAACAATCTTGAAAGTGTGGGTCTTCTGTGTAGCTATAAACAATATTGGCAGGGTCCACGTAAGATACCTGCACCCCTGCCCCCGGTAGGAACTCATGTTTTGCAACCCCTATGCCTAACACAGCAAGGTCATAGTCAAAACGCTTTCTTAAATCTAGATAGTGATTCTCCTCAAGAATGGTATTAATGGCTTCCTCCTCTGCTATTTCTATCGCAGGCTTATAGTTAAGCTGCATAAATAATGAAAGCTCCTCGTCTGTGTTCGGAAGCTCTTCGGGAGAAATCGTAAATGGGTCAACTCCTGATTTATCTTGAAGATTCATCAAGAAGTCTTTGGCAACCATTTGCCCCTCAACCATATCCTGATACTTGCTTCTCTTTGCCTGAGACATTGCATCCTGAGCATACGCCTTGACCTTGAATAGCCTATCAGACATACCGTTTACCACAATGTCAACAAACTTTGGTATTACAGGAACAGGTGTCCAATCTAAGTTTAAATAGCTAAGGTCTCCATCTATAGCTAACTCATCCTTATATTTTTTTATTGATTGCTCTCCACGAGCATACAGTCTCAATCTGTGAAACTCTCTGAATTGGTCATAGTATCTACAACTGTTACCGTCTCTTCTAAACCATTCGTACTGAATCGCCTGCCCAATCTGCAGACCAAATTCATCTGTGGCTTTTTCAGCATCAGATACAAACTGACTTGGAAACCCCGCAGATGTAATATTTATCTTTACATCCTTCATCTAATTATTTGACTTGTGTTGCCACTGTTACTATACCTCGCAAATTTAATCATAATTCTTGACTCCTTTTTTTGAGGTTGGTACAGATGCTTCTGACACGCCATAATAGCTAATCCTGAGCTAATAGATGCATCATACTTTGTTCTGTTGTTTATATCAAACTTAGCCCAATCTTCTAGCGTTCTATTAAAAGCCATTGTATGCATCTCACCATCCTCCATCTTCATGCCAACGTGGTTCTCTATAAAAGATTCGATAGCTGCCGCGTGAGCCTGCTTCACATCCTCTGATGTATTCGGTATACCCCCTAACTCTCTTTCTGTCTTAGACAGCTTCGTAAACACCTTGTCGGGTCTATTCATACAATATCCCCTGTACCCTCTGTTCTTGAAATGATACAGTAGCCTTGGCTTATTGTTCTCTATAAGAATAGGCATACCATAAAAAACACAAGCCATAAGCACATCCTCAAAAAATATCTCTGCCGTCTGTGGTCGAGCCACATACTCTAAGAAGAACTCGTTGCTCGGAGCCTCCTCCATATTAAACTTAGTTAATCCGTGCAGTGCACCGTTCGAGCCTCTGCCTCCAACAGTACCACTTATATCATAGGAGTCACAACCAAACGCACCTATGTGCTCATTACCCGGATACTTTGTGTTGTTCTTTGTTATAATATTATTCTGTAGATTGGCATTAGGCACCCAAGTAATTCTAAACCTTCCACGCTTATCAGGGCTGAATATAACCTTGGTATCCTTAACACCATCCTTCCATCTAAACGAACCAACCGTTACGTATTGGTCGGATATCATAGCATCGTTATAATCTATCTGCTGATATATTTTGGTTAGGTTAAACAACGACTGTTTACTCTCATCCCTAAATGCATGCGACTCGGTGCGAGGAAACTGTCTATAGTATTCGTTTAGTGCATCAGGGTCACTCTTCATTGACTCAACCTCATTCTCCCAATACTCTATAGCACCCTGATAAATCATCTCGTCGTCTATGCCCAACACCTCAGTAGGTGGTGTTTCAAGCACAGGCATACCATACCTATCAATAAAGCCTTCCATGTTCCACTCCATAGGAATAAACAAAGAGTACAGTCCGCTTTTTGTTTGACCGTTTGAGTTTCTAGTGGTAACATCAGAGTCATAGTAAAGCTTCTTGAAGTTCTCGCCACCCTTGTTAAGTGCATTGGATGTAGAGCCCATCATACACTTACCAATAATTTTACTACCTAGTCGAAGGCACGTTTTAGTTACACGCCAATTGTTAAGGATGTTATTAGGCTTCAACCACTTACCACTCTCGTCATGCACCAACAACAAAAGCTTCTCACCATCATAGCTATTATCATCTGTGTTCTTCCAATCTATAGTTGTATCAAGACCCTGTATCTGCTCCTCATCCATGTCGTACATGTTCTTCTTGGTAATCTTAGAAGCAGGAACCCTATACGCAAGCTCAGTCTTCGGCTTGTCCATACCATCCATAATAGGCTTGAAGAAGAACGGAAGTCTGCTGTTAATAGGAACAACCTTATCGGTAAACATCTTCTTTGCATCAGAACCTGTCTTTGATAGTATACCCACACGAGAGTCCTTGGCAAGCGTACCTGTGTTAACGCATTCTGATGAACTCATGAATGAGAATCCTGAACGACGTATCTTGAGATATATCATTCCAAAACTTCTCTTGTCAGCTTTGCACGCCTCCCAATATATATACAGTATTCTGTTTGCCTCTCTGTAGTCGGGGTAGCCCACGTCAATATTGGTCCATTGCAGATACATATAGTGAGCACCTGTTATGTACGTTGGCTTGCCTTTATTCATAAACCAACAGCCGTCCTCTCTGTAATCAAACTCTTGTTCGATATAATCAACCCACCTAGCTTTGAAGTCGGATGGCATTTCGTTCCATTGAAATATAGACTGTATCCTGCTTAACTGTTTGGGTAACTCTCGTCTCTCCCAATACTGTTGCTTCTTTTCTTTGTGTCTTTGAAGACACTCCTTAGGTGCCTTGGGTAAAGCAATCTTTAGCCCTGATATCTCTATGACATCTCCAATCTGTCCTGTCTTTGATATGACAACCACATCATACTTTGGGTTGTAGCCATACAGCCACGAGCGGTTGCGATTCTTGTTTGATACAACAGCCTTTGGTACAAAATCTTTTAGTACTCTGTATAGTGTGCTATTTTGACCTTCGTTCAGCAAATCCTTGTTTAGTATCTACCTTTGCATTACCACCTGAATCGTTCAATGCTTCCCGCTCTTCTTCAATCCTTTTGAGTATCTCAAACGCATCAAAAATAGCAAGCTTCTTTGTGGCGGCTGCATTCTTAAGTCGGTCGGCAGCTAGGTCATCCTCAGGGTCAGGCTTAATAATCTTTTCTTTTGCAACCCTTATGAGTTGTTCCACAGCTTGATGACCTGCCTCAATAATTTTTAACTTGGTTTGCTTAGTGTCCATCCTTTGATATTGTATAAGTCGTTTTACTATCAGAGTTTTTATTTAGCAACGCCACCAAGTCAAGTGCCTTGTATACATCCTCAAAAGAAAGAACCTCACCAAGCTCATCAACCATATACACGCTTATAACGCTACCATCAATGGCTTGAATCTCTTTTAATATTTTTAAGCTCATAATACTGCTACTATTGAGTGGTCATACATTCTATATAGAACTTGCTCATCAACTACAAACTCATAATCTTGATGTGGCTTATAGCAAACTCTATCACCAACCTTTACGCCTTTTTCTTTCAATCCTTCATTTAATATAACCATTTCTCCCATCAGGGGCTCACGGCTCAGTGGTTTAAAGATGTAGCTATCTAATGGTGGTATAGATTTTATAAAGCAGTATCGGTCATACCCATACCACCTGTCGTCTTTCTTGTATGCAAAAAATTGGTCAGGGTCTAAAAAAAATATGTTGTCTCGCAAAAAACTTTTACCGCTTTTGCGCCTACCCTTCATATCATTATAAAACTTAAAGACGTTGTGATGAACCAATAGAGTATCACCCTTCTCGATTGGTCCACAGTATTCCAACGGAGTCTCGATAACTATAGCCTGTCTGTTTGATGTAGCCACATCCTCTTCCGATGTGCTCGTAATAAAATCAACCCCTGCTATATTTTTTATGTTATCGTATCGTCTGTTGTTTTTTGGTTCTACAATGAATTGATAAATAGATTTCATTAAAAATTTATATTGTATTCGATGGATACAGGCATCACCCTATTAAACTCTTTCCAAAGAACAACCTCATTGCCCTTCTCAATCCATATTCTAAAAGACTCTGTCTCCTCATAATATTTAATAAGGTGTATAGTGTACTTGCCACCAAGAACATCCTGCCCTACCAAATAGTGCATGGCTCCCGACATATAGTCAGGACCCACAGAAATCTTTCGAATGTCCATTACTGTTTCTTGTATACAGATATAGATGCAGACGGAACATCTGTCATACCAACTATAGTTGTAGAGTTAGCAATCATTCCTGCGTTACCTCCTGTTTTTACTGCAAAAGCAAATTTCAGTGTTGTACTAGCTGAAGTTACTTTTATTGGAAAAGAAATATCATTGCTTCTAACTACAACAGAAGCAGGAAACGCATGCACTGTTGGGCTTATATTTGATACAGTTCCATTTATTTCATAATCCATAAACACAACTGATGCTGTTCCTCCTACATTACCCACGCTAAAGTGTGCTTGAACAAAATAATCTCCTACAGTATTAAACGTAACGGTTCCCAATCCATCTATTGAAACATTAGTTCCAATCGTTCCGGCACCAAAAGCAATCTGAGTTTTAGTATTAGTACCCGCAAGCGTTTGGTCAGCACCATTTTTAGAAAATAACTCTTCCACATATCCGGTCAAATTCAATATATCTGATACTACAAATTTTTTAGCGTTATCACTATCACTAGTATCTAAACCAATTAACTTGTCATCCATAGCCGGAGTGGCTGATGGTAGTGACCCCAACATTGGAGTAGCCATAGAGCCTACTGTTATTGTCTTAGTATTGTTAGAGTCGCTTACGTCTGTTGCAACCATATAATCACCACTAGCCGGTGTTATCGTTGGATATTGTGCAGTATTAGATATCTTACCCATTATTCTTCTTTTTGTTTTACCTCTCCGGTTTGTAAGTTAATCACAGCATCCTTCCCGTACTTCTCTATAAGCTTCTGCTCGTTCTGTGCAAACTGCATTTTCATAGCTCCTATCTCTGAAATGATAGCTGCCTTTTGAATATCAATGTCTCCAAGCATCATCTTCTTCTTAGAAAATTCAGTGTTAAGACTTTGTATCTCCGTTAGTTCTTCTTTAGTAAGTTTCATATAATTTTATTTTGTACAAATATACTACTCTTTTTTTCTACGCTCACGTCGTCTTTCTCGTCGTCTCTCTTGTCGTGGGTTAGCGATAGACACCTTCTCTATAGAGCGACCGCCAAAGTATGCAGTTATAACAGTAATAAGCACCACCTGCAAAAGGTCTACCCAATTTTGTTTTACCTCAAACTGAATTTTACCCGCATCAATAAATACAAGAAGTACTGTTGATGCAACTAGAAACAATAATACAATAGGTCTTACGTTTTGAGATAGCCAACTCTGCGAACCCATATCAGCCTCCCAACGGTCTGTTACGCTTTCCTGTGCACTTTCTTCGGCATCAATAATAATCTGTGTAAGTTCTTTTTCAAACTCAACCCTTTCCTCCTTTGTTGTTACAAATCTATCTACAAGATTTCCAACCTTCTCCAAAGGTCCATCAGTTAAAAGTTGTCCTATATTTTTCATAAGTCCTTGTATTCCTCAGCAGCATCAAAACTTGGGCAAGCCTTAGCCGCAAACTCATTATGCCCGTGAATGGTTGCGTTAGGTGCAGCCAACTTTAAAAATCTAAGAAGCTCAAGCATAGATTTCTTTTGAGCATCTGTACGTGTATCCTTTGGTGTTTTGCCATCCTTCTCTACACCACCAATGTAGCATATCCCCCACGAGGTTGGATTCTCTTTTGAAGCGTGTGCACCCTGAACATCAAGGTCACGACCTTTCTGAATTGTTCCATCTATCAAAACCACAAAGTGATAACCTATACCTCTCCATCCTCTAGCCTTGTGCCACCTGTCAATAGTAGCAGCATCAATGGAATCATCACCCTCGCGTGTAGCCGCGCAGTGGACAATAATCTTTTCTATATTACTAATCTTCATCTTCCCTGACCTTTATATTTCTTTTTATATAATTTACTTGTTTTATGCTTAGATGTTTTGTTCTTGGAGTGTACGCCCGGTCGAGACACCTTGCCCCCTCCCTCATAAAATGAATCAATCTTTCTAGCCATTGTAGTTAGTTTGCGTTGCTTTCGTACAACCTTTCTTCCAAAAGCTTCAAGGTTTCTTTTATTTCCTTGACATCCTCCTTGATTACATCAACATCCTTTTGCGTAAGCATAATTGTTTTTGTTATAAGCTCGTCCTTGTACCTAAACTCCTCAGCTGACATAATCGGTGGTGGCAATTCTTTAGCCTCTGCTATCTCTGCCTTAAGAGTAAAGTACATTGTTATTAGAGATGCAAGAACAAACCCTACCCCCACAGCATCTTTAATTGATAGCTTAACCTCCGTGTTTTTGTCTAAGTATTTCATTGTTTACAAATTTTTAAATTCACTATGGAGTTGAGTAATAGGTTTTTATATTGTCTTCTATGTCTGTCAAGTCAGATGTTTTATCTGCTCCAAAAACAATTACTTCTGAAAGTTGACCTGCGTATGAAGTTGTACTATTTGAACCAATTTTAGTATCACTACCCATTTGTGCTTCTGTAACTACAAAATCTCCACCTCCTTCTCTTGCTTGTTGAACTTGGTCTACCCTAACAATCGAGGATGCACCATTCATCATTCTTGTGAATACGTGAAGGTCTGTGTCTCCTAGAGGTGTGGCTGATTGAGCATTTATTTGACCAATACTAGACTTACTTAGTATACCTACTTTTACAAACCTTTTATAGTCATTCCTAATGAAATTATTGTTATTGACTTTAGACACAAATGTGGCTGCCGTACCTGCTGACGATGCATTATGATGTGCATATACCTCAAAGGTTGTTATAGGCTGTGATGTTGTTGGGAAACCTGACATAATTAGATGGTCATTAGTTCCACCCTGAGATGTCGGTAAACCGTTCTTGGTTTCAATTACTCCTGCTGTTGCTATTCTAATTTGTTTTGCCGCATTTGTTTGTGCACCATCTATGCTGTTACCTGATTGGTCAAACCACTTAGTAATAAATCCATCAGAACTACTTAAAAACGCAGTTAATGTAGATGTATCAAGATTATTGCTTGAATCAAAACCAATGTCTTGCTCACTGTTATCAGATGTTCTTCTAACCCTAACTGCATCTCCTGCGTATATAGATGATAGTTTCCTAAGTGAGTATGCTGCTAAAACATCTGTTCCATAAAGGTCAAGGAGTAGTGTAGAGCCACCGCCACCTGATGCTAATCCCGCTCTTGTTTGAAACGTATCACCTGCTATACCTATACCTATACCTGTAGACATTTTTACGAATTTTTCAATCCACTATGCTCATCACCTAAAAGATAACCCGCATCAATAGCCTCTTCCTCGGTAAGCGGGGTTATGCCATCTAATATATCTCCTGTATCAAATGTTTGCTCGTCATCCTCCCACGCAACGACATAAGTTGGGTTTTCTGAGTTGGGGAACCAATCAAAAGCATACAATGTTACACGCTCATCTCTTGGAGGAGCATTTAGGTCATATATGTCTTCACTTGCTGTAATAGCAGCTGCTTCATCAGGAAATGGATAGTATAAATGCATAGTTAATAAATTAAATAGTATGTGTTAATATTGTCTGCAATGTTAGACCTGTTTGTTGTTACATCTGCACCATAAATTAAAAACTCTTGAGTCTGACCAAATGACCTGTTTTTACCCATTAAATAAAATCCAAATATGCCATTTGTTCCAATGTTTAAACTTGCGCCTTGACTTACATTGTTTTCAAACAGGTAAGAGCTTGTGCCGTTAAAACTACCATCAACAAGAACTTGTGTGTTAGTTTGAGTTGAGCCTGTGCTTTGGTTTGTTCCTGCGTACATTCTATAAACTCCACCATAGTAAGCAGATATTCGCACATCACCTGATTCTCCGTCAAAAAGGATTCTGTCAGAATTGTTTGGATATTCCACTACACTAAACGTATGAAAAGGTTGGGCTATTGCTACAGGTGCATTGCCAAAGGTAGTGTCAAATGACATTCTTGCTCCACCTGAGTTTGTATCATCAATGGCAGGCTTACCATTTACTGTAAATATATTACCACTTGAGTCTGTTATGCGTGGCTGTCTTGATGTTGTTGATTGTACTAAATTCCAAGCACTTGCTTGACCACTTTGCTCGTACCAAGTCACAACAGCGGCAGAGTTAGAACCAACAAAAGATGTTATTGCTGCAGTATCTAAATTACCATTTGAATCAAAACCGATATCTTGCTCTGAGTTATCGCTAAACCTTCTAATCCTCATTGAGGCACCCGTATATGCAGTGCGTAGTTTTCTAACCGAGTATGCTGCAGTAATGTCTGCGCCATACTCATCTAACAACAAAGAGGCTCCGCCTCCTCCTGATGCTAATCCTGCTCGTGTTTGAAACGTATCACCTGCTATACCTATGCCTATACCCGTAGACATATTACCACAGTCCTAAAATGTTAGATGCAGTGGTACCGGTTGCGACAACTACCGAGGTCATTATAGGAAGGAAGGATGCATCGGGAACATTAACCAATGTAACCGTGTCGCCTCCGACTGTTTTCATAACAACAGTCCCTCCTGTTCCAACATAAAGAACAGGTCCTTCGCTACCTCGTGTAGAATAAATTTTAAAAGCTTTTGCTGCAACAGTAAAAATATCCGCGTTAAGGGTAAGTATAGTTGGTGTAGCTGCTGTTACTGTAGCTGTGGTTGAGTCAGTTATGTTGTACACCACATCCCCCGGTTGAGCTTTTGCAAAAAAGTTTGAAGTAAGGGGGGGCGCAACTAACTTAAATGCAGAAGTAATAAGTCCCGAAGTGCCACTAAGAACCTCATCACCGGGTGATGGTATAACAGTTCCGCTGTCATTTGGAATGACTGTTATCGCTCGTTGGGTTTGTAGTTTTTGATATGCCATGATTAATCTCTATAGGGTATAAGTCTGTTTAATGTATCTCTTCTTTTGTCACAACCGCAATCACTCCCTGTTCTCTCAGCAACTTTGTCCACTACAGACTTAATTCCTGTAAGTCGAGTTACCTTGGCTACGGTATCTCCAAATCCTCTTGACTTTTCCTTAAGCTTCATTTATTTTCTAATCAAGCCTGATAGGTGTCCTTTAACTGATGGTGGATAGTGCATTGAGTGGTCTCCACTGTATGCGTGACCTGTCATTGCCTTAGCCATTCCTTTAGACTCGTCTCTTCGAGATTTCATAGACTGAGTTTTAGCACCTCTGTGCTTCATTCCAATAGACTCATCTAATCTTGCATTGTAACCTTGTTTCATTTTTTCTTATTTAGTATTTCGTAAATATACTAATATTTTCCTTTGCGACTTTTTGGAGATGACTGCGTTGAGCCGCCCTTCCCTGCCCAAAGAGTTTTGCAAGCCCAATAGCGTGCTGTTAGTTTACTCTTAGCTGTTCCGCACTTGTGTCGTGCACGAAAAGATTTACGAGCTGCGGCAGAATAATTATGCCCATAGCCTTTAGCTCCAAAGTGAATAAGCTTCTCCTGTCCACCCTCACAACCCTTGACCATTTTCTTTTTGCCCGGGCGGTCCGAGGGTCTCGGTTTGTTGCAGGGCATAGAAGCTTTCTTTGCCATACTACTTAACCTCTTTAGCGATGGCTGACCATAGCTTTGTAATAGAAACTCCTAAGCCAATACCTCCGATAACAGGAAGTCCTTTGGCAAATACAACAACAGCGATAACAGCGGCATAGCACGCCACAGCGATATCACTCATCAATAGATTTAAAACTTTTAATAGCTTACTCATAGTTTATCGTTTAGTATATTTTTTAGTTACTCTTCCTGCAGCAGTGTTCGCCACAACAGTCTTTCTCGCACGTTTCTTTTTCCGTGCAGTCGCTGCACGTTCCGCCTTGGTCATGCTCTTCGCCTTTGCTAGAGGTAGGCAACGGTCCGGATTCTTCTTGTCCTTGCTCGTACCACATGCGCCCATGATAGAACCATCCGTCCCAATTCTCACCCATTTCTCTTCTCTCCATTTCTTTAGTTCTCCCATTAGTATCCACCCATTTCAGTTTTAGCCTTGTTAGGGTTGTTAGTCATTTTGCCCCCCATAGTCTTTGCAAACTCAAAAGCTTGGGCTTTACCCATAGCGTTATAAGGAAACTTTTTTGTTTTCATTTTGCCTGTATTGGCACACATATATTTAACTGTTGGCATAATTATTTTTTTAAAGCTTTAAAATCTGAAGCGTTTATTACATCAAAGGGTGCTGTTTGACTAGCAATATATTTTTGTCCCTTAGATAGTGGCTTCTTACCATTCTTAATTCTAGGTCTATTGCCCTTCTTTAACTTACTCACTTCTTTTTAGTTTTAGGCATTGACTTAATCATCTTCTCAATCTTAGCAGCTTGTTGAGCGTGCATACGTGAAGCTCCTTTTAATTGCTTCACAACTTCTTTCATTTGTTTTACATTCATTATTTCTGTCCTGTTATTTTATACATACCCCTACCACTCATTTTTTTAATTGAATAGTCGCCTCCTTGTAAATATCCATCTCTTGAGGGTTGGTTACCAATATATACAATGTTGCCGGGTTTTAGTCCTGATGCAGTTTCCTCTGTTACTTTTACATAACGATTCCCATCAGCATCCTTTTTTATTGTACCTGTGTTTTCTCCTGTAATAGTTTGAGAACCACCGCTACCATTTTTACCATTGGTTATACGGTCAATAGCTTTATTCCTAAAACCTACTTTATTATAATCTTTTTTTCTCATTACTTCTTTCCTTTTGCACCCTTGGCATAGTTAGGGTCTTTACAATACTTAGAAGCTGCCATATTAGCATAAGCAGATGGATACGTATCAAACGTCCTTTTTGCCCACGCTATGCCGGCAGCACAAATCTTGTTAGACTTATTTTTAGTTCTGCCCTTTGCCATTATTTCTTTTTATCTCTATCTGCAAATCCTTGCAACCCCTGAAGCTTACCTAGCCCTTTTATTTTCTCAGCAGGATTTCTCCTTATAATGCTTCCAACAGTATTCTCATCAGACATTATATTAATAGCTGCCCTGTTAGCAACCGCCAACTTATCAATATCAGCAAGTGTCTTTTGAAGGTCTCTTGTTTTTTCAGAGCCGTAGTACTCTTGTAATTGTTCGTCAGCCATAATTAAGTATCTTCGACCTAAAGATAATAATTTAATTTAATGCAAAATGATTACCTAAAGTATTGGCGTGTAATACGTCAGTACGTAAAAGTGAAGTATGGTTTGACACAGTCAGACCTTGATGTGATACTGTTCCTCAACTCGGAGGGATACTTCAACAAGGATAAGTTTGAGGAGTTCGATAGAATACTATCGTGGGATGTACAGCGGTTCGACCGGCTGCTACGCGATGGATGGATAGAGGTGTTCCGTAAAAGGCAGGGTAAGATAAAGGGACTGTACACCCTGTCGTACAAAGCAAAGAGGGTAGCCACCTCCATATACAAAAAACTAAATGGAGAGGAGATGCCCACGTCCCCCTCGCAGAACCCTATGTTTCTAAAGAACGTGTCCTACACGGATAGAAGATACAGGGAGGCTATAATAAATATGAACGAGTTTATAAAACAACAACAACATCACGCTCCTGAATAATGGTAACGGTCTCACCATTAAGGACTAGCGTGCAAGCTTGCCGTGAATCATAGTACACTACCTTGTCGGTTGTGATATGCTCGGACACGTCGCTGCCCGGCATAAGTATCTTACCCTTCTGATATCTGAAGTCCTTCACATCCTCGTTGGATAGAAGCAGTCCACTATCGGTTGTTATCTCCTCATCAATCTTATTGATGATTATATTTTTTCCTATTGCTCTCATTCTGCTGTGTCGTAGCTACGTGCCATAGTAACAATGGCATTGGTTGATAATATAGTTACTGCAACAGATACTGCGTTCTGTAGTGCCTGACGTGTTACCTTGACAGGGTCAATCACACCGAGCTTCATCAGGTATCCGTACTTCTCGTTCTTCACGTCATAACCCCAACCGTCACCCTTAGCCTCATCATACACCTCATCAACCTTGAGTCCCGCGTTGTCAAGAATCTGTCTAAGCGGTGCACGAAGTGCAGCACCCAAAATTGCGTAAGCAATTTTTTTCGATGGGTCCTTCTCGTCGTTGACCCTGATTGAATATGTCTTGTGAAGATTGTATAACTTTAGTCCTCCACCGGGAAGTATCCCTTCCTCTAGTGCACTACGCACGGCACAGACCGCATCATCAACTCTATCATACAGCTCTTTCTGTTCAAGGTCTGTGTTGCCTCCAACATACACTACACCGATACCGCCTGACAATGATGCGATACGTTGATTGATGAATTCCTTGCTCGCCTTGTCAGACTCATTGGTATGCGCATCCTGCAACTGAGCAATACGCTCCTTCACCTCGTCGTTGGTCTCACCGTCGTCCTTAACGATGACAGTCTTATCTCGGTTGACAATAACACGAGCACAATGACCCAAGTCATCAAAGGTCATTAGGCTCAGGTCATCACCCGTCTTCTCAGAGAAGTATGTTGCCCCCACGCTCACTGCGATGTCCTGCATCAGCTCGTGCTGACGATACCCAAAGTCAGGTGGTGTAATACTACACATCTTCAGTCCGTTCTTCATTACGTTAGCCGCAAGTGTATTAACAACGTTCTGCGAGCACGGTGCAATAATCAATAGCTTCTTACCCTCGGTAATGATAGGCTTTAATATGTTCTCTATCTGTAGTATGTTATTTATCTCACCATCACACACTAACACGTAGGTGTCCTCAAGGACACACTCATCACGCTTTTGGTCGTTGATGAATAGTGATGATGCGTAACCACGGTCAACCTTAATACCCTTTGTTGTCTCGTAGTATGTGTTTGAGGTCTTGCTCTTCTCAACGGTCACCACGCCATCGGTGCCAACCTGCTCGTGCACATCAGCAATGATACCGCCAATGACAGGGTCGTTGTTGGCTGATATGATTGCTACATCACGCAGGTCCTTCACCCCAAGCTTCTTCCCATCAAGCTTAAGCTTCTTTGCTATCTCCTTGGTCTCGTTAACTAGATGACGGAGCACCTCGGTACGGTTGGTACTTGGCTCTATCATCTCAGTACCTGCTGTAACCAAAGCCTCGGCAAGCACGATGGCTGTTGTTGTACCGTCACCCGCTGATGTGGCTGTGCGGTCTGCCGCCTCCTTCATCATACGCACCGCAAGATTCTCGACGGGGTCAAGAAGCGATATTGACTTCGCCACTGTCACACCATCCTTTGTTACGGTGATGCCGTGCAGATGCTCCGGTGATTCAATAAGTACTGTGTTGCCTCGTGGTCCAAGTGTGGACTTGACGGCTGTCGCTATTTTGCGTATGCCCTTAATTAGTTTACTGCGCCCCTCATCAGAGAAGTGCAACTCCTTCGGAGTAAATCCTGATTGCATTTAATTTAATTTGTGTCAAAAATAATAAATATTATCTATAGCACATAGCTAAAGCCATCACGCTTGAAGGGCAGGCTATCACCGACTATGGTCTCAGGGTTGATGGGCACACCCAACAGGCGCACCTCGAAGTGGAGGTGTGGACCTGTCGAGCGACCCGTCGAACCAATAATGCCTATACCGTCACCGGCACTTACTGTGTCACCCTCCTCAACAAGCAGCGACCAATGGTGTGCGTAGTATGTCTCAAGACCGTTGAAGTGTCGGACCACCACAAGGTTGCCGTACCCACCGTTGTACCCGTTACGCGCATAGCGCACTACACCATCACATATAGAGAGTGACGTGTCACGGTTGCAACCTGCGTAGTCTACCCCGTAGTGCATACGACCCCATCTCCATCCATAGCCACTAGACACATGACCCTCGGTTGGCATCACAAACGTATCAAGCACTACAAGCAAAGAGTCAACAATAGTATCGTGCACATAGTGCATATGCTTGCACCCATCTATGTACATGGTATCCAAGGGTGGATGCTTTGGTTTAGGTTCATTGTATGTCGCTGATGAGTGTCCATCAATCTTATACCTATGCACCTCGTGTTTAATAGGATTGGGTATCAGCTCAATGGCTGTGTTTATAAAAAGTAGTGCGGTAATAATTATTAGTATATTTTTCATGTTCATTAAATATAGTACTTCCATCAGGAGTCGAACCTGAAACCTACTGCTTAGAAGGCAGTTGCTCTATCCAATTGAGCTATGGAAGCAGAACACAATAATAGAAATAATATGTCAGTATGTCAACTTTTTGCTTCTCTATACTACTACTACTTACCTCCTTTTATAGTACTACTTCTTATATACGAGGCTTTAAACTTAACATAGTTAACATAATTAAAATAATTAATTGATAATCAAATAGTTAGAAAAAAAAAGAGAGCATAAAGTGAGCATAAAGAGAGCATAAAGAGAACATAGTCATCATAATTGGTGCAAAAAAAAGGGGAAGCCTAAGCCTCCCCTTCCAATCAAACATCAAATACTATAAACAAATTACAGTTTCTTGAACAGGTCAATGTTTGCATTAGCCAACTCATTACCCTCTGCAATCATTCTGACCTTCTTGGCTCTCTTCATACCCTCACGCATCTGAGCCAACTTAGTTATTCCCATCTCAGGTGATGGTGCCATATTTACTAATCGACCATCCTTTATTGTGTAACCCATTTGTTCGGGTGTTATTCTAAAATCGTGCATGCTTTCCTTTTGTGTAAATATAAACTTTTTTTAGATACCCGTAGTTTTTGGGCTTTATATATACGTGCGCGCGTCGGGCGTGTGCGGGAATCCATATTGTTTTGCGATAGGGGGGTCACTTTTTGGCTAGCTGTTTCGGATTTTTTGCCGTTTTGCTGTGGCTCCTTTCCGCTATGGTGGTAGTGCATGGTGATGGTGGTAGCCCCGTTCCACGCACTACCTACCTACCATACTTCCACGTATCCCATACCTTCCCTTCCTCCTTCCCTTCCTACCTGTACATTACAATTGAATGTATACTAAACTTAGTGTCCTTGAAGACACAAGCAGGAAGTAACCCCAAGCCAATCTAAATCGCCCCATACAAAACCCAATGAACACAATCTGCGCTATCCTTTGTCTATCCTATGACTAAAGGCTTTGCGAATGAATTGAAACATTCAGCAAAAAAAAATCGTAGAATAGACGAAAATTAAACTAGAAATGACTATATTCACGTTAGAGACGGGGCTGATTACCCCTCCATTTTTACTTAAACCCTTAAAAATCAATCAATTATGAATCATTTATCAATTATAGAACAAGACTTTATAACGTCTTCAGCGGTAACAAGCGAAATCAACTTCGCTTCAATCTTCACGGCACAAGTGAATGCTGACAATGCTCAGAAAGCCAAGTTTGACAAATCCATCAAGTTAGCCGAAATGGTGGCGAAAGCATCAGCATGGTTTGACAAGGCAGAGACGAAGACTTTGCTTGAGCAGAACGACATCGAATGGGATACCAAAAAGACGTTCTTCCAACGTGTCTTTGGATGGCAGACATCCTACGGCTACAAGATGGTAAGAGTAGGTAAGATGTCAACTGACGTAATCGATGCCTTCAAAGCCCATTGTACTGCTCAAGAGGAAGCGGGATTAGGTTCTAATCGTTCAATCGAAGCATTGGAGAAATTCGCCAAAGGTGATACCGAAAGCCCTAGTAAGCAGAAAGTAGAGGCTACATTTACCATTCGCAAAGGTGGCTTTAATGGCGAGAAAGGATATTCAATTCGTGTCGACGAGGATGGTACAATCTCACGTAACGGAGAAATATTAAATGAAGACATTCGAGCAGATGTTGCGAAGGTATTTCTTCGAATAATGAATGAAGTAAGAGCATAAATCAATTATTCATCGGTGGAGTGTCCTTGAAGACACTCCACCATCTAAACCCTAATTAACTATGAGAAATTTACAAGCAAACATCGGTGTAAAGTATGAGAATCTCGGAGACACGATTAACCGAGGAAGAGTATTAGGCTACCACGATAGCCCACATGGAATCCATCGAACAGAAGCGACGATTGAAGACATCAACGGACTCAGCAAGAGCGACAAGGAGAACGTGCGAATGGTTTCAGCAGACAAAGGAATTGCGAAATTCGCGATTGGCTTCGAGGTTGAAAAGACAAGCTTCTTCGATGACGTGAAAGAATACCCATTGTTCAAAGGCTTCGAGGAAGATGGTTCTTGTGGCGTAGAGGCAGTTACCCACGTTCTACCTTTGGTAGGTCGGTCAAAGTGGAGAATGAAGGTGTTCAATATGTTCTCTGAGGCAAAGCATATGATTAATGACGAGTTTAGCCCAAGCAATTACAAATGTGGCGGTCATATGACTTTCAGCGTTAACGCAGAGAGAACGTTGGAAGGAGAGACATACAGAGGCAGAGATTTGATTGATGCCATTCGTCCATTCAGCGGAATTATGTACGCATTGTTCCGTAAGCGATTGAGTAATCACTTTTGTAGTGGGAACATTGAAATGGCTTCTGACTATGGTTCTAGCAAATACGTGGTATGCCGTATACGTCAAGAGACATTAGAATTCCGTCTTCCTTCACGTATCACGTCGGTTAAGTGCATGAGAGACAGATACAAGTTGATGTACACCATTCTAGACTTCGCTATCAATCAGCCTAACGCTAGACTGAGCAAGTTCCACAGAGCTATCCGTCCAATCATCCTATCGATGTACGAGGGCAATGTTCAGAAGGCTGATGCCATCCTTGGATTGGCGGTTCACTTCACGCAGTTCCTCAAGACGGGTAAGATTGACAAGTACACTTGCGGATGGTTTGAGGGATGGACTTCAACGAGTCCTTCGAGAGATGTGTACTTCGGTGACCTTCGCCACAAGTACAAGCGAACGTTCAGACCGATTGGATGTCAACAATCTTCGCTGAACGAGTTCAAGGAGCGGTACGACATACTGCTCTAGGGAGACAGACGGAGCGGTGTCCTTGAGGACACTGCTCTCCGTCCACAGATGTGTATCTGTGCTGATGAGTCCAAAAGGACGAAACGGATTTTTGAATTTTAATTTTAGAAACTATGACTTTTATTCAATCTATTTTTAAATACGTTCTTGGAGCGTGTATTGTGATGGCTTTGTACTGCGCGTACAACATCCATCGAGTTGATGTGCCATGCTCAAGCGAGGACATGGTTACTTACGGATTCTTCCAACTGCTATTCTCAGTTGGTGCGATGACTTCCTATCTAATCTATAAACACGAGGACTAATGGAGGCATTGCAGACATACACAATCTACGTGAATGGAGTTCGAGTGGGTTACGAGTTAGCCCATTCGAAGTACCATGCGATTGACAAGGCTTACCAATCTTTTCACTGCGAGATTGATAGGCAGAATTTTAAGGCAGTCAAAAATTAAATTATGAAACGACACATTATCATTCACAATGACCGACATCACTACAAGGTGGTTGATGTTGACGGCAACAATCATCTCATTCCTTTTTGGGGAGACAACGGATACCATCAATGGTTGCTAAACTACAAGCCAACAGATGACGAGGTCAAGTTGGGGTTTATGCAACGTGATGAAGTCTGCTTCAAAAAATTCTTGAATGCAGTACATGGCATAAGTCATTGATTATCAACAACTTAAAAATAAATTTGGATAAGTCGAAATAATGTCTTATCTTTGTCTAAACAATTAAACAATTATTATGAACAAATCAAGTACAAGAATTGAACGGACGCTTAGTTTCTATAGTAACAAGCGAAACACTTCCAAAGCGAAATACTTTGTCAATGACAAGGAGGTTTCCAAGCGTGAGTATGATAAGCATATTCAGAAGAATCGAAAGCCCCAATTAGGGACAGATGAAAATGGAATGCCTAACATATTCTTTTAACAATCAACAATTATTTTTAACCGATGGCGGTGTCCTTGAGGACACTGCCATCACAAACATCAAACATTATGAAACAATTTATAACAATCAACATGAAAGACAACAAGTTAATAGCAGAGTTTTGGGGAATGGTATTGGGAGAGGATGGTACAATGTATTATGATGATGTAGAGAACCTTTTTCCACCAACACCTACCGATAAGTTAAAATTCGACACCGAGTGGAATTGGTTGATGCCCGTAGTGGAAAAGATTGAAGAGCAACATGGATGTGACTTTATAGCAAGTAAGCGTAGAGCAACCCGTACATATGATGCTAACTTTATGGATGAAGTGAACAATTACGTGGTTTATGTTGAGGACTGCAAAGACAGACAAGAAGCCACCTACAAAGCAGTCGTGGAATTTATTAAACAACACAACAAATAATTTTTTTTAACCGATGGTGGTGTCCTTGAGGACACTGCCATCACAAACCCTAAATATTATGAAACAATTTACTACAGAACAATTAAGAAACGAGTTAGCCTATCGAGGCTTTCAAACACAAAGCCTATCGCACATCGATGAGGTGCAACAAAACTACGACTGCTCTGATGAGGATGCAATGGATGTCCTTCGAGAGGTATTCAATAGTGAGTATGTAAGGGAAGTCATCTTCGACATCATCGACGAGGTGTGTAATCAAGAAGGAATTAACAAGAAAAAATAAAATCATTATGCTAAACATTTATTACATCAAAGGAAACCAACGAGAGTACGTTGGACAATTGAACGACGGCATCTTCATCACAATGAAGAAGACGTTAGAACAGAAAGCCATCATGCTTGGATGGGAACGAGTTGTCGCAGAGCCTTGTGCAATGGATGCAATCACCGACGAGCAGTTGAATACCTACGTTGCTCACATCATAGATGATGTTTGGGTGTCGATGGTTGAGTTCCTTCCTAAGTTAGCACGTATGTCAAAGCAAGAAATCGCAGATGATATTCACGAGGTTCTACATATAATGGAAGAGGAACAAAGGTCAAGACGTTTACGCTATCCATTCGAGGAGGGCGATGACTATTGGACTATCGAGGACGGCAGAGTTGTGTGGTCGTGTTGGGATGATATATCAGAGCAGATGCATGACGAGAATCCTAACCAAGTCTACTACAAATCATTGATTGATGCGAAGGATGCATTGCCAAAATAAATTTGGATATGTCGAAGGAAAGTATTATCTTCGTCTAATCAATCAACAATTATTTCAAACCGATGGTGGTGTCTTCAAGGACACCATCATCACAAACATCAAACACTATGTGTGTAATTATTATCAAACAGAAAGGCAAGGATGTGCCGAGCAATGTGCTGAAGTCATCCGCAAGAATCAATCCTCACGGGTTGGGTATCGTATGGTTGGATACGTTCAAGGTATCCTATCACGAGTCGAAAGAGTACAAAGTTCTTGAGACCAACAGACCATACATCGCTCACTTTAGGTACGCGACAATCGGAAAGATATGCAAAGAGAATACGCATCCATTCGAGTGTGGTGTCAACAAGGATGAGTTGTTCATGATGAACGGAACGGCAGAAGGATACGGCAATGAGAATATGACGGACACTGAGGCGTTGGCTATCGAGTTGGGTAACAAACCACGTTCGACATGGAAGAAAGAGTTGGCGAAGTTCGATGCACGATTTGTTGCAATCAACAGAGCGAGACGAACGTTTCAAATATTCAACAAGCATTTGTTTACGCATCGTGATGGCGTGTGGTATTCGAAAGCCAATGTCCTACAAGACAATGTGGTTGCGGTGTACGGCACGTTGAAGCGAGGGTTCGGTAACTACTACAGTTATCTAACACGAAGCACGTTCTTGGGTAGTGGTCAGACCAAGCACAAGTATCCGTTGGTTGTGAGCGGACTGCCATATCTGATTGAGAAGAAAGGTCAAGGTCATAACGTTGCGGTTGATGTGTTCAAGGTTGACGATGACACGTTCCGACGATTGGATATGTTGGAGGGGCATCCGAAGTGGTACATCAGAAAGCAGATACCAATCATGATTAATCGAAGAGAGGTTATGGCGTGGATATATTTCAATCCAAAAGAGAATGGAATATGGAACGGCAAGAATCACGTCAAGTCCTACGAGGGTAGTCGGTCAGTGTCTTATTGGGATTTGCCCGAGCCAACGTCAACACCGACGTGTACGCAGTTGGATTGGTTCGATGAGTTCGAGGCTAAGATTGATGACCACGACGATATATGCATCGAGTGCTTCAATGACTTGGAGTTCGATGGGTTCAGCAACTATCATTGTAAGGGTTGTGATAGTTGGTTTACTGAGGACGAGGTTGTTCGTTCACGTTTTCAGTAAGCACAAGGGGTGTGTCCTTGAGGACACATCCTCTGTCTATGGATGTGTGTCCATACTGATGAAGCGAAAGCAGAAACAGAAATTTTTTAAATCAAACATTATGAAAGAAAATAAAATAACATTATTTGACCAAGAAATTTACAACACAATTCTAATACATACTGCGAGAACGTGGGAACGTATGAGAGTTAAACAACCACATCAAGAGATGCCTATTGACAACATAGGTTCAACGGAATGTATTGAAGAAGTAGCAATTCAAATCATTTATGACGATGTTATCCAAGAGTTCTTAGAAACAAGAGATGGGGAGGTATGGACAAAAGTAGATGGTGGTGCGAGTGATTCTTACGTCGAATCAATGGCAGAACAAATAATAAGAAAAGAGTTTATTGACTAATTAAATCAAACATTATGGAAAAGAAAGATTATATTATTTACGACAGAGCGAACGATACAATGTTACGCTTCGAGAAGAGTGGAGAGGTAATCATCTACGGCAACAAGCAAGAGGCAATTGATGACTTGTACGGAAACGAAGAGGTTGTGTCTATTGAAGACCTATCCATTCGCAATCAGAAAATTATTTCACAACAATTAAATCAAACATTATGAAAGAGAATTATTTAATAGCAGAATTTATGGGTATGTGCGGTGAAGGGGTTGGATGGTTCGATTACGAAGATTTTTTAGGAGATAACGAGGTCTATCTAGACCTAAAGTTTCACGAGTCTTGGGATTGGTTGATACCCGTAGTGGATAAGTGTTTCGAGGTAGCAGATAGTGCCGAGCAATGTAAGGCAATTCGTTATGCTTTGAATGAAACGGACAAAGAGTATTTGTACAGAGCAGTGGTAAGGTTCATCAAGAGAAACACAGACACCGAGAAGATGATGAAGATTAGAATAGCAGATATGGATAACGATTTAAATTAATTAGGAATTATGAATTTAGTAGAAGTATTAATTATGGTTGGGTGTTTAGCGTATATCGCAAACATCCTATACCAAGCAAGTAAAACAATGGACGATGAGTAAAGCAATAGTAACAAGAGACAATTTTATTTGGAAGGATGTGACGGCAGAGGTGTCTGACCTATCAAGTAACAAGACATCGTTCTATATTATGCAAGGCGTTTATGCTTTGCACGAGGACGAGAGTGAATCGCTTCTTGAATCTACCGAGGAGTTGGCAGAGGCATTGAAGTTGGGACTGAGAATAGTTCAAGAGGTAGGGCATATGCCACGTAAGCAAAAGCGTAAGTGGTTCTACTCTGCTGACAAGGAATTGATTGACGGATATTGGTACGTAAAGGTTGCCGATATAGAATTTAATAACTAGAAATTATGGCTACAATAATAAGAACAGACGGAACAAGAGTTGAGAATTATAATCACAAGGGGTTGAAAGCAAAGCAGAAGGCTGTCGGTGGTTACATTGAACCCATATACACAAGTGAGTACATATTACTTGTCAACGACGAAGCAAGGTTAAGACCTAATAGTCTTCTAAACTATGAAGCATCCGTTCTCGCAAACACAACAATTTGGGGAGACGTATTGATTCTAACACGAGAGGAGTGGGATTCAGAAAACTAAAAAAGATTGGTCAAAATTTGGACAATCAATAAACGTTTTGTATATTAGAATTATAAATCAAACATTATGAGTAAAACAAAAGAAATGTTCCTACGGGTCACGCAACAGCACGTAAGTGCCACAGATAAGTTCCTTGATGATTCATATCGCTATGAGCAATACATGGCAGAGTTGAAGAAGATGGAACAAAGTATTCACAATCAAATTAAAAGCAATGAAAGAAGCAGTATTCAATAGTTATGTTGGGAAGGTTACATCCATCTTCAGTATAAGTCAAGAGGAGTTGTTCTCCAAGTCAAAGAGAAGAGTACTAGTAGATGCACGTCATCTACTGTACTACCTTTGCTCAAAGAGACCAATGCAGATACGTTACATCCAAGACTATATGTCTGCCAATGGATATGATGTTGGTCATTCAACAATCATCCACGGCATCGCTCAAGTCAAAGACAAGGTCGAGCAAGATGTAGATTACAAGCAAGTATGTAACGAGTTGTCATGATGTACACAACACAAGAGGTAATGGAACAAGCCCTCACCGATAGCCAATCAGTAAGAGTTGATGGCGATGGGTACGAGGCAACAATCTCAAGTGGCTTCAAGGCATCACGAGATAATCTAAGTGGACAGATTGTATTCAAATGCACATCAAGGGGTGGTGAATGGTATAGCAAACTAAATGAAAATGAAATCGAAATTTTGCTAGAGAATGGTTGGAGAAGTGGTGTGGATGTATTATCTTTGTCTAACATTCGTACAAAACTTGACAGAGTTGAGGAGTTAATCAAGCGAGAGATGAACGAGCGGAGGAATCCAAAGCACATTCAGCATCTCAAGAAAATGAGAGACAATCTAATCGTCAAGTATAATTTTTTTAAATCTAAATTGAATCGTAATGAAATTAAAAACAGTAAACATCAAGGGTAAGGAGTACGTAGAGGTTAATGAACGTATCAAGTACTTCCGCAAGACGTACCCAAAGTATTCTCTGACATCCGAGGTGCTAGAGAAAACGTCTGACAGCATTCTTATTATAGCGAGTATCCTAAACGAGGAAGGTCGAGTGATTGCCAATGGATTGGCAGAAGAGAATCGGGGTAGCAGTTACATCAACAAGACATCCTACGTGGAGAATTGTGAGACATCTGCGTGGGGTCGAGCGTTGGCTAACTTCGGTATCGGACTAGACACATCGGTCGCATCAGCGGAGGAGGTGCAGAATGCAATCGCAAACCAAGTGTCCTCGAAGACACCAACTACAAAGACTAAACTTTCGGTTGGCGATGAGAATTGGGACAAGGCATTAGCGTGGGCGGTGGCTAACAAGGAGTTGGGTCTGACAAAGATTGTCAAGACACTACAACAGAAGTACACCGTGCCTAATATTGTTAAGGCTGAAATCAAAAAGAATCTGTAAGATGAACAATCAAATACTAAACAAACTACGGGACGACAATGAATACTACAACGGCATTGGTCGTAAGTATCTATCCAATTCAGACATCGGTACGCTACTAAAGAATCCTCGAGAGTTCGGGATACGACGAGCAGATACCAAGGAGTTCGCAATGGGTCGCTACTTCCATCAATTGTTTCTTGAACCCGACAAGGCGAAGGAGTGGGAGTTCATTGATGCATCATCACGTAACACAAAGAAGTATCGGGAGGAGTTGGCTGAGATACAGAAGGACATCGTGCTACTCAATAGAGAGAAGGCTGATGTTGAGCGGTGGGTCGAGGCAATGAAATCAAACCTTGACTTCTTCGGATACATCTACGATGAGGCTAACAAGTTCGAGGTACCTGCGGTCACGGAGATATGCGGAGAGAATTGGAAGGGCAAGGCTGACATCGTGGGTAAGGACTTTCTGTTTGACCTAAAGACAACGAGTAACATCAACGAGTTCAGATGGAATTTCAGAAAGTATAACTACGATAGCCAAGCATACATCTACTCAACGCTTTTCGATAAGCCGATGATGTTTCTTGTGATTGACAAGACAAGCCTTATGATGGGTGCGTACACAGTCAGCGAGGAAAGTCTACAGCGAGGGAGAGAGAAGGTTGAACGTGCGGTGGAGGTGTATCGCAACTTCTTTACCGAGGATGCCGAGGAGGATATCAATCAGTTCTATTTCTACGAGGAGATATAGTGTCCTCAAGGACACAAAAAAAACAAGTGGGCGGTCAACGTTCCAAGGCTGACTGCTTGTTATATTTTAAAATTGGAACATCAAATTTTTTATTATGGCTCAAGAAGAAAAAGTATTTGCCAATGGTTTCTCATTCAAACGACGTGATAATGCTCCCGACTTTGTGGTCGGTCGAGTGTCTATCAAGTGTGATGATGCGGTCGCGTTCCTACGTGAGCATCACAAGAACGGATGGGTAAACCTAAACATCAACCAAGCCAAATCGGGTAGCTACTACGTGGAGTTAGACACGTTCGTACCCGAGAAGAAAACAGATACGGCTCCCAAGAAGGAAGCTGACCTACCATTCTAATGTTTGGTGTTTTTTTGTTTCGAGGGGGGGGGGG